>WBZL01000562.1_pt1 | contig 41508 bp, 37 predicted proteins | sample 5204291 | NCBI WGS metagenome assembly WBZL01 (sample SAMN12344345, study PRJNA552823) | activated sludge metagenome | biome: Activated sludge suspended growth; feature: Nitrification reactor; material: Wastewater; isolation source: activated sludge from nitrification reactor of wastewater... | reverse complement strand
GAAACGGCCGTTTCCCAATGCAGCAGCCCACTTTGCTCCCCCTCCGTCAACTGGTTCAGCCAGTAGCGAAAATGGTCTTCCGCCTCCGCCATAAACCGGCGCGTTACCACTTCCTGCCACTGATCCGGCACTGTTTCTTCCTGCCGCAGCAGGTCGCACAAATAATGACCCGCCACCTGCAAAAAGAACGGGTGGGGGCCAGCCAACGCCAGCAAGAAATCTACCTGTTCAGCTGAAAACGGCCGTGACAGCCCCGATAGCCGTTCCAGCACCGCCTGCGCCTCGTTCATGGGCATCAGTCCCAGCGTTTCCTCAGAAAAGATGTTGAAAAACGGGGAGGAAAGGGTATCGGCGTATTGATAGGTCAGATCATAGAGGCTTTTTTTCGAGGCCGTCAGGTAAACTACCCCTAGCTCCCCGGCCAGGCTGCGTAATTCGCCGTAAAAGGTGGCCTCGAAAGCGGGGTTGGCGGCCAGGCTTTCAAATTCGTCCAGCATCAGCACCACCGTTAGCCCGGCGCGTTCGATGCGGCGCAGCAGCCGCCGCACCTGTAAAAAGCGCACCTCTGGCTGCGCCAAGGTTGTTTGTACCTGCTGCGACAGCTCTTTTTCGGCCGTTGGCAGCGCCAAATCCAGCCGATCCAGCAGCTCCGGCCAAAACTCCTCATAGCTGATGTTTGCCATCCCTTCCAAATCAACGTAGATAAAAACAAAGTTGTCGGGGTCAAAGCCGTGGCCGCGTAGGGAATCGGGGCAGGCAAGCTGGGTCAGCAGGGAGCTTTTGCCTATTTTTCGCTCCCCCACCACCGAACGGCACTGGCGCGTGGCAATCGCACTGTACAGTGCCTCAACCTCACGTTCGCGCCCCACAAAAAAGGTGGGGTCAACAATCCGCTGCCGGTTAAAAAACGGGTTTTGCCGGGTGTGGTGCGTGTGTGCCATGTTAGCTAAACATTATAGCACCGCCGGGAGAGGGGAAACAGTATGAGGGGCGTTAATATTTGGTAATCGGTAATCAGTAACCAGTCTACCGATTACTGATTACTGATTACTGATTACTGTTTACTGTTTACTGTCCACGGCTGCGCTTGTTCAAGCTGGGCGGCCAGGCGGAACAGGGTGGCTTCGTCGCCAAAGCGGGCGAGGAAGTGGGAGCCGACGGGCAAGCCGGTTTTTGTTTGGTACAAGGGCAGCGACATGGCGGGCTGGCCGGTGGCGTTGGCAATGGGGGTGAAGGGGACAAAGGCGATGGCGCGTTCCATGCCGCTGAGGGGGTTGCCGGGCTGCGGGTCAAATTGACCCAGCGGCAGCGGTGGCTCGGCAACAACGGGGGTAAGCCACAGGTCATAGCTGGCAAAGAAGGCGGCAATTTGCCGACCAATGAGCTGCAATGACTGCACCGCCAGCAAATAATCAGCCGCCGTCAGCCGTTCGCCCTGTTCATACATGGCCCAGGTGAGGGGTTCATACTGCGCCGGGCTGGGGGGCTGGTTGGTAAGAAGCCCAATGCCTTTGACGGTCCAGGCGCAGCCGGCCGCCCACAGAGCCAGAAAAGCGTCGTTGAAGCGGGCGGCGTCAAAAACGGGGGCGGCTTCTTCGACGTGGTGGCCGAGGTCTTGGCACAGTTGGGCGGTGTGGTAAACGGCCGTTACACACGCCTCATCAATGTTGACCCCGCTGGGGGCGACGGTGCTAAAGGCGATGCGGAGCTGGCCGGGCGGGGTGGTGGTTTCGGTAAGAAACGGCCGTTGTTGCGGCGGAGCCATATACGGATCGCCCGCGCTAGGGCCACTCACAATATCCAAAAACGCCGCGCTGTCGCGCACCGAACGGCTGATGCAGCCGCTGGTGGAAAGGCCGCTCATCACGTCCCCGTTGCTGGGGCCAGAGGGAACCCGCCCCCGCGTGGGTTTGAGGCCAAACAGCCCGCAGCACGCCGCCGGAATGCGAATCGAGCCGCCACCGTCGCTGGCGTGGGCCACGGGAACCATCCCGGCCGCCACTGCTGCCGCCGCCCCGCCGCTGGAGCCACCGGGCGAACGGCTGAGATCCCACGGATTGCGGCACGCGCCTAAAAAGGTGGGTTCGGTGGTGGGCAGCAGCCCAAATTCGGGGGTGTTGCTTTTGCCCACCGCGATCAGGCCAGCCGCGTTGGTGCGTTCCACCAGCGTGGCGTTGACGTTTGGGACAAAGTTTGCCAAGGCCGCCGAGCCGCCTGTCAGCCGTACCCCTTTGTAGGCTACGCCCAAATCCTTGAGCAAAAAGGGGACGCCGCTGAGGGGGCTGGTGGGTTGGCTGGTTTGGGCTGCTGCCCGTGCCAAGTCAAACATTTCGGTGACGACGGCGTTGATCTGTGGGTTTGTGGCTTCGATGCGCCCAATGGCCGCTTCCACCAATTCCAAAGCCGTGATTTCGCCGCGCTGCACCAGGGCTGCCTGGGCTATTCCATCTAATGTTGCGAACTCATCCATGTAGTGCCTGCCTTTGTTGCTGCAATGGTACCTTGTTTTGCCTAAGTTGGACAAGCCGCAAGCAAAAAGATGCTTTAACTACAGATAAATACAGATGAAAACAGATGAAAGACCCCTAATCTGGACATGCCAGAGCCGAAGTGTCTCATACAAAGGTGTGAAGGGAAGAAGTTTTTTTTGAGGAATTTGTGGGGTCGCCTCACATTGTAGTGGCGAGGCATGCCTCGCCACTACAGCAATTCTCAATTTGGTGAAAACGTAGGACAAGTTTGCAAACTTGTCCTACAACAAGCCAACAATGCTTTGTTTGGCAACGTAAATTTGTGTTTAGGTTCGTTAAAAAGGGCTAGGTTCGGGTAAGAGGGCGTATGCCATACGCCCCTACCAGCCATTTTGGAAGCATTCCTGTTTTAGATTGAGAATTGCTGTCGCCACTACAATGTGTTTTGTTAAGATGCCAAAAGCCCATAAAAAAAGCCCGGCAGCGAGTGGCTACCGGGCTTCTGGTTAGCTGTATGGAGTTGTTGGAATTACCGGGCTTGCCGCTTGAGCAGGTCGCGGATTTCGGTGAGCAGTTTTTCTTCGGCTGATGGTGCCGGGGGTGGGGGCGGGGCAGCGGCTTCTTTTTTCTGCATGTTGTTGATGGTGCGAACAAGCATGAAGATGACGAAGGCAATCACGAGGAAGTTGACAACTGCCTGAATGAAATTGCCATACATCACGGAAGCATCACCCACCTGAATGACCAGACTGGTAAAGTCAATCCCACCCAGGATGAGGCCAATGATGGGCATAATGATGTCGTTGACCAGGGAGGTCACGATGGCGCCAAAGGCACCACCAATGATGACGGCTACGGCTAAATCCATGACGTTGCCACGCTTAAGAAAATCTCCAAACTCTTTTAACATGTATGGTTCTCCTGTTTCCTTGCCAATAAATGTCTGGTACTATGGTACCAGTTTTGTTTGATTTGACAATTAGACAGCGAAAAGAAGCGTGGGTCACAAATTGGTGACGGGAATGAATTGCTCGCGGCCGGGGCCGACGGAGATGTGGGAGACGGGAACGGCCGTTTGTTCCACAATAAACTCTACATAGCGGCGGGCGTTGGCGGGCAGGTCGGCCAGGTGGCGCACCTGCATAATATCTTCATCCCAGCCCGGCAGCGTTTCATAGATGGGCTGGCACTGTGCCAGCTCTTCCAGGCTGCTGGGCAGATAGTTGATGCGCTGGCCGTGCAGGTCATAGGCCACACAGACGGGAATTTCGGCGATGCCGCTGAGGATGTCGAGCTTGGTGACGACAAATTCGGTGAGGCTGTTGACGCGGCGGGCGTGGTGGAGGACGTTGAGATCGAGCCAGCCGACGCGGCGCGGTCGGCCGGTGGTGGTGCCATACTCATCCCAGGGGTTGGCGCCTGTGCCGCGCAGCCGCATGGCTAATTCGCCGTCCAGTTCGGTGATGAAGGGGCCGCTGCCGACGCGGCTGCTAAACGCTTTGGCAACGCCGATGATGCGCCCCACGTTTTTGGGGCCAACGCCCAGCCCAGTGAGCGCTCCGCCAGCGGTGGGGGCGGAACTGGTGACAAAGGGGTAGGTTCCGTGGTCAATGTCGAGTAGTGTCCCTTGGGCGCCTTCGGCGAGGACAAAACGGCCGTTTTGCAGGGCATCATCCAGCATCAAACCACATTCCACCAGGTGGGGAGCGAGTTGTTGGGCGTAGTGGGCATAGTCGGCAGAAACGGCCGTTGCGTCCAGCGGCTCCTCCCCATATAGCTCGGTCAATATCCGGTTTTTCTCATTGATATGGGCATAAATTGCCTCGGCCAACTCTTCCGGCTTGTCCAGCAGCCCGGCACGCAGCCCGGAACGCGCCACTTTGTCGGTATAGGCGGGGCCAATGCCGCGCTGGGTGGTGCCAATGGCTCCCGCGCCGCGCTCTTTTTCCCGCGCCTTGTCCAAAGCAATGTGAGCTGGGGTAATCAGGTGCGCCTTGCGACTGAGTTTGAGCCGACCGGGGCCAACATCTACTCCGCGCTGCGCCAGCCCAGCCATTTCGCGCAGCATCACGGCCGGGTTGACCACCACGCCGCTGCCAATGAGGCAGGTTACGCCGGGGTGAATGATGCCCGACGGGATAAGATGGAGCTTGAAAACCTCTCCGGCAATGGTAATGGTGTGGCCGGCGTTGTCGCCGCCGCTGAAACGGGCAATGATGTCGGCTTTGGCGGCCAGCAGATCGGTGATGTGGCCTTTGCCTTCGTCTCCCCATTGGGTGCCAATAATCATATCAAGTGACATTTCTTTTTCCTCTTGTTTGATTCTTGAGTAGCTTTTTGGGACATTGAGAAGTTCAACTTCTCAGAAGAAGTTGAACTTCTTTTGTAACGGTTTACTTTATTCCTTAGTTTGTACCAAACCAGCAGGAAAGTATACCAAAAACGGCCGTTTCTCTCATTAGATGATGAATCTGGTCAGCAATTCTCAGTTTAACCAGGGCAAGGCGGTTGGCTGTGGCTTGGTGGGGACAAACGGCCGTTTCCTCCAACCGCCTCGCCCGTAGCCTAAGGGTTCAATCAAAAATAACTTTGCACTCGACTTTAGCAGCTTAAAAATTGAATAGAAAAGAGAAAAAAATAAGGCAAAAGAAGCCTTGCCGACTGCCGCCTAGCCAACCGAAAGCAACCTCAGACAAAACGAGCCTGAGAAATGTTTCATTCAGTTAGCGAATCGCCGACTGTTAGGCAGCACAGATAACTTCGATAAATGGAGCCATGATCTTGGTCAAGGGCTTGTCTTCTAGCAAACCAGCACTGATGCTTAAAGCCAGTTGCCATAGCCCTTCCGCTTGGGAAGCACGACGCCAGAAAGCAACACTGCCCTCAAGCACTATCTTGAGTTGACGTTGAAGCGAGTCTCGGAGGACGGTGTCCTGTTGGGCGGCACGCAATAAGTTGTAAACCACGGCGACAAGGGCAACATGACGAGCGATGCCCCCAAAATCCCGTAGCTGATATTTGTCCAAGCCCTCAGCTTTGCCCTCTTCGTAGTAGACTTCAACGGGCCAGCGATGGCGGCGAATGCGGGTAATCCCTTTAGCCTGCCATCGGTGGCGATTGCTAATGAAAAAAACAGGTTTATCGCTTAGGTCGGCACAGCGATAATTGATGACTAAACGTTGTTGACCAAAGTTGGCGATGCGATGGGTGCGGCAATAACTGTAATAGGTTTCCAGCTCACCTTTGTAGCGGAAATGAATTGCTTGAAACACTTTGCCTGTGTGCTGGCTAGCTATCTCGCCGAGATGTTCCTTTTTCGAGTGGGCAGCAAAGTTAGCTAAGGGTTGCTTGCCAGCATGCAACAAGACCTCATCGCTCTTGGCCAAGGTTCCCACATACGGTAATTGTAGGGTTTGGCTCAAAAAACGGCAGAAGGCTGGCTGTGTGTACCAATTATCAAAGGTAACAGGTAACTTCAACTCGGGATTGCTCTCAACCCACTCTTGCAGCAAAGTCTTACCGATAAGTAATTTACTCTGGTACAAGGCAGCCACTGCTGGCAGATGTTGTTTTCGTTGCCAGACACAGAGCAAATATTGCCGCCACTTGAGTGGTGCCTCCTCCCGCAAGGCAAACTTGCTTTCTTTGAGCTTCACGCCCGCTTTGAGCAGCCCTTGCGCTAGTTTCTCTAAATCGGCTGGCTCCCATAGGAACGAAGATTAAATAAGTGGCGCAAGAAGTTCAACTTCTCAGAAGAAGTTGAACTTCTAAATGGACAGTTATTTAATTCCCATTCCTAGTTGAAAACTGATAGGGTAGTCCGTTTGCTCATCGCTGTAATGGAGGCTGACTAGGTTGTGCGCCCATGCGTAGCGGTCGTTAGTATGATCCCACAACTGGGCTATCTTCTCGAATTCTTGACCATAGTGGGTCAGCAACGTGTCGTCCAGACTCAAGACTCCCTTGGTTGGCTTGATTCGCGCATCTGGTACGCTTGCCATCATGGCTAAACGGGCTTCATTAAGTTCAATCAAGGAAAAGGGGCTACAGGTTAGCAACCGATTCAAGCTGCTTTGCGCTCGTTTTTCGCTGACAAAGAGCTGATTAATGCCGCTGGTTGTCTTGTTTTCGGCGACCAGCAACCCACTGATGTACCGTTTGAACTGGATGAACGCTTCGGCTGAGAAGACGGGTTCAAAAAAGTGGGCATAATGCTCGACAACTGCTGGAAATTGAACAAGAGGAACCATGTTTCACCTCTGGCTCCCTCGTTTTTTCCAATAGTGTACCTCTATTTCTCATGACTGGTGCTTTTCTTTTCTCTTCAATTGGTAAGGTTCTGCTTTTCGGCTTGTTTATACCGAATGTTTACCGAGGTTTCTGCTGCCAAAGTCGAGTTTGCAGTCCCAGAAGTTCAACTTCTCTCAGAAGTTCAACTTCTCTCAGAAGTTGAACTTCTAAATCCCAAGTTACGAACGAACCCTAAGCAGGCGGGCAATTGGTGAATAGGCTGCCTGTGTGGGTTGGCGTTTTGGCCGATTACCTTGCCCCTGATCTGTGAAAAAAGCGTTGTAATGTTGGCTTTAATAAATATCAGGTATAGTACTCAAGGGCTAGTACTACGGTATTGGTTTGTATTGCTTTGGTAAACTTGGCTGTGAACGAGAGTGTTCAAGGGGAAGTTTTATGCAAACAGTGGCACATGGTCGGCTGTCTAGAATGCGCCTGGTGGCTCATTCGTTTAAATTAAATCGTTTGCAACGGTTGCCAATTCCGTGGTTGTTGCTGCTTTTGTCGCTCATTGTTACCGGTTTTGTTTGGCAACAGGAGCAACAATTGCTGCAAACGCGCATTCAGACACGTTTGCGTCAGGAAGTTGCCTATACAGATCAGGCTCTGGAAAACCAGTTGGCCTACTCACAAGAGGCACTTTATAGTGCCCGTAGCTTTTTGGTGGCGAATGATGGGGTGACGCTGGCAATGTGGCAGCGGTATGTGGAATCCCTTGATTTGTCGGCACGGTATCCGGGTTTGGTGGAGCTGGGATATGTGGCGTATGTGCCGGAGGCGGATCTGCCGGGGTTTGTGGAGACGCTGCGCCAGAGTACGGGGGGGGTGGCACCGCAGGTGGCGGTGGGGCAGCCGGATTATTTGATTACGCAGTTTTTGTATGCTCAGGGGGTGGAGCAGTTGATGGTGGGGCAGGATTTGGGGGCTGATTTTGCGCTGCGGTCGGTGGCGGAGCGGGCGCGGGATTTGGATGAGGTGGTGATTAGCCGGAAGGTGCAGTTGGCGGGGATGGAAACGGCCGTTAATCCCGTGGAGCAAGCGGGTGTCTTTTTGTTTTTGCCGGTGTATGGGAAAGAAACGGCCGTTCAGGGCTGGGTCTACGCCACAGTCAGCACCCAAGCTCTGTTAGAAGGCACCTTGGGGCTACAGGACTCTGGCCTGCATGTTGAACTATATGACGGCACCGCAATAGAGCCAGAAACCATTTTGTTTGACCATTCGCGTTTGCATACCCATACCCTAGAAGATATGACGTTCCGCGAAACACAGCTTGTCAACTTAAACGGCCGTGTTTGGACACTCAGCTTTAGCACCCTGCCAGCCTTCAACCTCAGCATTGACGAAAGCCAGCCCACCATGGTTCTCATTACGGGCATTATCTTTAGCTTTTTTATCTTCGGTCTCACCTGGACCGTCTTCACCGCTCGTGAACGTGCCCTTATTTTGGCCGAAGCCATGACCTCGACCTTGCGTGAGAACGAAGAACGTTACCGCACCCTGGTCGAAAACGCCCCCGAAGCCATTGTTGTGCTGGATGTAAATGAGAGCCTCATTGAAGATGTGAACGAAAATGCAGTCCACCTTTTTGGCCTCAGCCGCAAACATTTGCTGCGCACCAGCCTGGCTGCGCTCAGCCCAGCGTCCCAGCCAGACGGGCAGCCGTCGCTGCCGCTGATGGCCGATAAGCTGGCACAGGCACTTTCTGGCCATCGCGTAGAGTTTGAATGGGTTTACCTGAACGCCCACGGCGACGAAATCCTCTGCGACGTGCGCTTTGTGCGCCTGCCATCCAAGTCACGCAATCTGGTGCGGGGCAGCATTACCGACATTACCGAGCGGGAGCGCACCAAGAAGGCAATGGAGCAAGCGCAGAAGCTGGAAAGTTTGGGTGTATTGGCTGGTGGCGTTGCCCATGATTTTAACAATTTGCTGGTAGCCATGCTGGGGCATACCTCGCTGGCGATGATGCGTTTACCAGCCAGCAACCCAGCCTATGACCATATTGCCCAGGCGGTGAAGGCAGCCGAGCGGGCGGCAGACCTGACGCAGCAGATGCTGGCCTACTCTGGGCGCGGCCACTTTCGGATGCAGCCCATTGATCTCAACACGCTGCTGGACGAAAACCTTCACCTCTTTACATCGGCCATTCCCAAAAATATTACGCTGCAAAAACAGCTTGCCCACGGCTTACCCCGGGTTGATGCTGACCTGGGGCAGATGCAGCAGGTGGTGATGAACCTGATTTTGAACGGGGCCGATGCGATTGGGCAAAAGCAGGGCATGGTGAAGATTACTACGATGCTTTATGCTTTGGAGAGCGGGGATAAGGAGTTTTCGCAGCTTAACTACACGCTGAAACCCGGTCGCTATATTCGGCTTGATGTGACGGATAACGGATGTGGGATGGATGAGCAAACGGTGTCCAGGATTTTTGACCCGTTTTTTACTACCAAACAAACCGGGCGTGGTTTGGGGTTGGCAGCGGTGCAGGGGATTGTGCGCGGGCATAAGGGTGGCCTGCATGTTTCCAGTAAGCCGGGTGAAGGAACGACCTTTAGCTTGATGTTGCCGGTGAGTAAAAGCGAGCTAGATGCTGTTATGCAGCCACCTGCGCTGCAAGATGTGGCGATTCCGGCCGATTGCTTGGTGTTGGTGATTGATGACGAAGCCTCGGTGCGCAACATTGTGACCGACATTCTGGAGATGGACGGTATTCGCACGATGGTTGCGCCGAATGGGGAGATTGGGATTGAGCTGTATGAGAAGTATCAGGATGATATTGATTTGGTGCTGCTCGATTTGTCTATGCCGGGGCTGAATGGGCATGAAACGTTTATTCGGCTACAGCGTATTAATCCCAGGGTGAATGTGGTGTTGTCGTCGGGGTATGATGAGTCGGATGCAACGGTGCAGTTTGTGGGGCATGGGCTGTCTGGGTTTATCCAGAAGCCGTATGAGCCGGGTTATTTCTTGACGACGATTAAGGGGTATTTGGCGAATGTGACCCATGAGGTGCCGCAGTATGAGATGGAGATAGCACTGGTGTAGGTAAATGAAAAAGGGGCTGTGGCGAAAACCACAGCCCCTTTTTTTATGCTTTGCTCATGCGCCGCCAAAGGGCGATGACGAGAAGGGTGGTGAGGACGGCGGCGAGGATTGTGATGAGGGTGTTGGGCGTGGCCGCGATAACCCTGTCTGATGTGCCGGCCGAACTGGGAACGGCAGCGGGTGGTGCGGGCGGCGGCACGGGGAGGTCAGAAACGGCCGTTTCTTGCCAGCGTCGTCCCTCTTCAATCAACATCACCGGGATGCCATCCCGAATGGGGTATTTGTAACCCGTTTCCGGGGAGACCAGCCAACTGTTGTGAACCAGTTCCAGCCGCCCTGGGTCGCCGCCCTGTTCCGTGTTTTGCTGAATGGCGTAAGGATCGCGCAAAATTTCTAACAGTTCTGGGCTAATGGGGAGCGTATTTGTGTTCATAAGTATTTAACTCCTTGGGGATTAGGGCCTGGAGATTGGGAGACTGCCTATAGTCTCTTAGTCTCCCAGTCTCTTAATCTCTCAATCTCTTGATTTTAATAATGAACATTGACCAGCGTGCCAAGCGGTGCCCAGTTAAACAGCCACTGCGAATCGGGGATGCTGACGTTGACGCAGCCGTGGCTCATGGGATGCCCAAAGTTGTTGTGCCAGTAGGCACCGTGAATGGCGTAATCTTCGTAAAAATACATGACGTAGGGAACGTTTTCCAGATAGTAGTCGTAACCAAGTAAACGGCCGTCCATCGTCTGGCTTTCAAATTTGATCCAAGTGCGGAATTGGCCCGTGACGGTGGGGAAACCGGGCAAGCCGCTGGACACAAGGGCGGAATAGACCAGGGTGTCGCCCTCAAATGCGTTGAGCGTTTGGGTAGAGAGGTTGACATCAATCCAGGATTCGTTTTCGGCTACGCCAAACGGCCGTTTACCCACCCAGTTATTGGTTTCCACCCCCACAACCGTTGGCAGCGGCGTTGGGGTGGGCGTGGGCGTGTCGGTAGGCAACGGGGTGGCCGTCCATGCGGCGCGGGGCTGGCTGTCGCTGATGTTTTTTGCCAGCAGCCGCTCTGGCCGTTCGGTGGGGGCGGGGGTGGGGCTGCTGGTGGGAGGAACGGCCGTTTCCGTTGGCACCACCGTTGGCGCCATATGTGTTGGTTCAATGGTTGGCTGGCTGGTGGCTGCGGGCAAAACGGCCGTTTCCGTTGCCTGGCCGCTGTTCGTCAGGTAGTAAAACCTGGCTGCACCCAGCAGCAGAAGCAGCAGTATGGTAAGGGCTACCCACCGGGGCCAGCGGGTGGGGGCAGTGGATGATTTGGCTGTCGGAGTAGACGTGGGGGAAGATGAACGGCCGTTTGCCGCTACAGGCACTGTTGCCATAGCCGTTGTGGCAACAGCCACCGCCGTAACCCTGGTTTTCTCCAGCCGCCGCTGCGCCCATACCCTGGCTTTGACCACCGTCGGATGCGCCGGGTTAAGTGCCTCTGCCTGCTGCACATACTCCATGCTGGCGGCCGGCGAAGGAGCAACGCTGGCAAGCCACAGCCAAATGGCATAGTCATCTGGCTGCTGTGCCACGGCCTGCTGCAATAAATGACGCGCTTTTTGTTTTTCACCCGCCTCAATGGCGGCACGTGCCTGCTGTACAAGCGTTTGAGCGTCCATTAAAGACCGTTAAGATAGCATAAAATGCCGTTGGTAATGCCGTTAGCCGGTTCCTCGGCATTATCGTAAATTTTTTCCCGATCTTGCCCCATAAACCCTGTTTCGATGATGATGGCCGGCGTACCGGGAGCGATCTCGCGGAAAGCATGGTAATCGGTCATGTCCGGGGTGATGGTGTTGGCGTGGTAGGGAAGCTGGGTTTCGGCCTGATATGCTTGCTCGACGCAGATGGACAGGCTGCTGGAGTCGGTGTAGGCGGAGCCAGCAATTTTAAAGCCGGAGGTTAATTCGCCCAGCGAATCACAGGAATCAGCGTGAATGGAGATAAAGGCGGTGGCACTGTAGCCAGCCAATTGTGGGTCAAATTCAGCCAGAATGTCAGTGCGGATGCCGCGCCCGCGCAGCTTTTCGGCTATAAATTGGGTGATACGCAGATTCACATCGGCCTCGGTTAGCCCATCGGGGCAAACGGCACCACTGTCGTTGTCCAAATGTCCCGATACTAGCCCAATTCGCAGTGGCCCCTGGCTTTGCGGCAGCCGCTGTAGCACGGGGCGATCAGGAACAGGTTTGTAGATGGGGGCAATGAGGCTGCCGTTGCTGCTGGCGGCGACAGCGGCATTTACTAGCTTGTCGTTGGCGGGGCTAAAAAACCAGTAGACGGCGATCATGCCGCCAAAAGCAAGCAGTAGAAATAACAGCAGAGCCGCGTGGCGACCGAGAAAGCGGAGCCAGGCTGTGGCCGACGATGACCAGACATTCCCATACGGTGATTGCATTATGTCTATATTTTAGGTAAGGTGGCGGGTATTTGTCAAACGGCAAAACGATAGAGACCTGTAGGGTGCATCGTATTCAGGGTTCGTTCGTTAATAACCTAGGATGCAGAAGTTCAACTTCTCAGAAGAAGTTGAACTTCTTGCGTCACTTATTTAATCTTCATTCCGAACTGCAATGCGCCCTACGCGCTACACCCTACGCTTTAGTGGGTAATAGAAGCCCCCGTATACAGGGCGGGTGGGGCTTCGCTGTCATCGCTACTAATGACTACGGCGACCTGCACAAAGTCGGGGGCGTCGCTGGGGATGGGAAGGAAGAGTTCCCAGAAGCCAAAGTCGCCGACGGTGGCGGTGCCTTCGGCTATGACGGCGTTGTCGTCGCTGCGGCTGAGGGTGACGGTGACTTCTTCGGCGTTAACGGCCGTTCCCGCAATTCTCTCCGTCTTCCCCGCCTTTAGCACCATGTTAAACCCCGCTTCCAGCGAAATCCGGTTGGCGTTAGGGTCATCTTCGGCCAGCACCGGCACAGACAGGGAGGTAGCTGCCCAGGCGCCTTCGCCCATTTTGCCGGTGTAGGCAATGGCACAACTGTCGTTTCCTTCAATGGTCTGTGGCAAGATGAGAACACCCGTCCAGCCGGTGTCGCGGTCGGCGGCGGCGGGAGCGACCGCGAAGTTTTGTTGGGCGACAAAGCGACTGCAGCCGTCCACGAGCAACCCGATGGTGATGATATTGTTAACAGGGTTGCGGACTTGCCCTTCAAAGTAGAGGGGGTAGCCAGAAACGGCCGTTTCTCCCACAATGGGCCGATAAAGTTGCATCGCTGGCGCACCTGCTGCTGGGACCACCTCCCCAATTTGCAGGATTTCCAGCGGTACCGTCACCGATTCGCTGCCGTTGATGATGAGCAGCCGCGCCGAACCGGTGTAGGCCAAGGGCGTGTCCAGCGTCAGCTCCCAACCTCCAGCGGGGTCGGGTGATGTTTGCCCCACGGCAACGGCCGTTTCCCCAGTCCAAAGCTGTGCTTCAACCAGGTTGGCATTGTTGACGGCGCGGCCACGAATCACAATGGGCTGCCCCGCCTCGTGTTGCCCATTGGGGAGTGGGTAATCAACCGTCAGCGCATCTACTGGCCCCGGCTGTGCCATTGGCTCAATGGCAAATGATTGCACCAGCGCGTCGAGGGATGAGATGGTGGGGGTGAAACTGTTGTCGTTGGCACTGTCGAGCGCGGCGGTTAGTTCGCTGTGATAGGTGTCAAGTTGCTCAATAAAGGCAGCGTAGTCAAAGGTGGCGTTGTCTATTTCGTCGGGCAAATCGGCCTGAGCGATGGGAAGAATGGCGGCGATATAGGTTTGCTGGTCGTGGGTTAGCCCCTGGAAGGTGTAGAAAAGCTGGCCGTTAGTGATGGGGTAGGCATCTTGGGCGTAGAAGGTGAGATAGGCCACGCCGCTGCCGCTGCTGGTGAAGTCGAGGTAGTGGACGCGGCTGCGGATGACTTGGGCGGCGTTGAAGAGGGGAATGAACGGGAGGTCGCCTTCGGGGGCAGACGGCCGTTCCTGCAAGAGCTGGGTCAACTGTTCGATCTGTTCGGCGGCAATGGCGTTGGCACTGGCGTAGGCGCGGGCGGGGTAGATTTCAACGCGGGGGGTGTGGAAGGTGTCGCTGAGGGGGTAGCCGTTGAGGGTGAAGGTGGTGTAGGCGGGGTGGTTGGCCCAGTAGGGGCCGCTGCTGCCTTCGTTGGCGGCGGCTATCTCTTCGGTGGTAATGTCGCTGGCGAGTGCGCCGTAGCTGAAGTTGATGCCGTTGCTGGAAACGGCCGTTGCTGGCTCGGCGGTGGGGGTGACGGTTGGTTCGGCGGCGGGTTCCTGGGTGGGAACGGCCGTTGGTTCCACGGTGGGGGCAACTGTTGGCTCTGTGACGATGGGGCTGGGTGCGGTGGTGGGTTCAGAAACGGCCGTTGGCAACGGTGTGGCCGGGGCTGGCTGGCTGCACGCCAGCAGCAGCATGAGCAGTAAAAGGGGGAAAAGTTTTGTACGCATGTCAAATACCTCTGCGGATTGGTTGCTCCATAAAAAGAGCCGCTACCCAAAACCAGCGGCTATCTTGTGTCTGACCTGAATTATACGCCCAAAAGGGGTTTGATGTTGGTTTCCTGGGCTACGCTTGGCCTACTCTGATGCTATTCTTACGTCTCCAATAAGCTGTTAGTGGCTAAAACGGCCGTTTTCCCATCATCGTAAACGTCATCGGCAGCTTCGCCTTGTCCGCCACCGAGAGATAGGGGAAGCTTATCCAATATTCGTCCGGGTATTCGCCCAAGTGGGTGACGGCCAGCCCGGCGCCCGTTAGCGCCTGGAAAATCTCGGCCAGCGTCCATAGCCGTTCATATTTGCGCGACTGTTCCGCCGCCGGAATTTCCAAATCGCCGATGTAGGTGGGGCCCCACCCCTTGCCTGACTCGCTGTGGCCGAAGTAGCTGTTGCCGGCTGCCTTGATGTGGTCGGCATCCTGGTCAAACAGCCACGAGGCGGGGTGGTCGTCCAAAATGTGGAAGGTGCCACCGGGTTTGAGCAGCCGGTGAATAACCGCCGCCCAGCCGTGCAGGTCGTGGAGCCAGCAAAGCGCCCCTTGCCCGGTGTAGACCAAATCGGCCACGCCGTTGAGTTCGGCGGGGGTGTCGAGAATGTCACAGCGGAACCAGTGGGCGGGGGCGTTGAGGGCGGCACTGGTTTGGCGGGCGTTGGCAATATGGACATCGGAAATATCCACGCCGATGACCTGTTTGACCCCTTCGTTCCATAGGGAAAGGGTGTCTTCGCCGGAAGCGCACTGGAGATGAACGGCCGTTTCGCACCATTCCCCCAGATTGCCCAAATTCGCCTTCTCCAGCGGGTGCAAGCTGCTGCCGCCACCGCGCAAAAAGGCGATGGTTTGCGCCACTTTCTGCGTGTAGTGACTTGCCCCCTCATTCCAGCCCGCCCGGTTGGACTCATGCCGCCGCCGCACTTCGGCTTCACTGGCGGCCAGCGGCTCTACCCGTCCCAGGTTGTTGTTGGTTGTCTGTTGGTTGTCTTTCATGGTTTTTTGAGAGTGGGAGACGGTGAGAGTGGGAGATGGTTTGGTCTACCATTCTTGCCGTCTCGCAGCCTCCTCTTTCAGTTAATAACAGATCAGGGGATGGAACCTGTCATGCCCTGATATTCGTGGCTAGACAGCGAAGCGGCTATGCTGTCGCGGCTGATCGGCGTGGTGGCGGTGGCGAGGGCTTGCCAGAGCAGTTGGAAGGCGTTGTAGGTGGTGGCGGCATAGGGGCCGGCCGTCTCATTGAAGGGGGTGATGGCGGCATAGGCGGTGAGGAAGTCGCTGGGCAGGGTGGTGGGGTCGGTGGGGCCAAACGGCCGTTCGCCCATCGGCACAAATGGAATGCCAGCGGCGGCGTAGATGGGAGCGGCAACGGCCGTTGTTTCCGGCTGCCAATGCCCCACCACGGCGATGATGGCGGGGTCGAGGGTGAGAGAAACGGCCGTTTCTCTTGCAAAATCTACATTTCCCCCGTCATCCAGCGCTACCAGTGCCACCCGGTAGCCATGTACCCCACCCGCTTCATTCAATTCCCGCACCGCCAGCCGCGCACTGTAAATGACATCATACCCAATCGCTCGCTCTCGTCCCTCAAACGGCCCCACCAGGCCAATTTTGACCACGGGCGGGGTGCGGGTGCAGGCGGAGAGCAGAAGGAGGGAAAAGATGAGGAGGATGATTGAGATTGGAGATTGGTGATTGGAGATTAATGAACCTTCACCAATCACCAATCTCCAATCTCTAATCTCTGTTTTTCTAATTACACCGCGCCACATTGGCCTGATGCTCCTCATAGGTCACGCTAAACAGATGCCGGTTTTGGCCGTCGCAGTTGGCGACAAAGAACAGGTAGCTGCTTTGGGCGGGTTCGGCCACGGCTTGCAGCGATGACAGGCTGGGGTTGGCAAGGGGGCCGGGGGGTAGGGCGGGAATCTGGTAGGTGTTGTAGGGTGAATCGAGGGTTAGATCGGCGACGTCGAGCGGCGATTTCCACCAGTTGCCGGTGGCCGTACCGAGGGCATATTGCACGGTAGGGTCGGCTTGGAGCGGCATGGCGGCACGGAGCCGGTTGTGGAAGACGCTGGCGATTAACGGCCGTTCTTCCACCACCACCCCCTCCCGTTCCACAATCGAAGCCAGCGTCACCGCTTCGTGCAACGTCAGCCCCTGCGCCCCAAACCCCTGCCGCAGTGCCGGGGTCACTTCATCGTCAAAGCGTGCCAGCATCAGTGCCACCAGGTCGTCAGCAGTTGTTGTCACGGGGATGCGGTATTGGGCGGGGAACAGATACCCTTCGAGGGTGCTTTCTGGCGGCAGGTTGGCGAGGAATGGGTGGGGGGTGAGGTCAAACGGCCGTTTGCGCTGCCCAATTGCCAAAAATTCCTGACTGTCAATTTGCGCCGGGGTTGTCACCGCCAAATAATTTGCCATCTCCTCCAGCCGCCACCCCGGCAAAAAGCTCAATTCAATGTCCTGCGTGCCGGCTTGCGTCAGCGTTTGCACCAGTTGTGGCATGGTGGCCTGCGGCGACAGCGTAAACTGCCCCGCCACCAGCTCCCGTTCATAGCCGTAATAGGTTAAATAATTTAGCAGCAGTTCGCTATCGGCCACCACGCCGGCCGTCACCAGGTTGCTAACAATTTGATTAGCCGATTCGCCGGGAGCAATGGTGAATAAAACGGGGTCGCTGCCGTGCCCGGCCGGCTGCTGCAACTGGTCAACACGCTCGGCCAAATACGAAGCCAGAAAAATGCGCTGCGCCGGGTTCAGCCCTGCCGCCACGTCGTGCTGGGCGATGGTGGGGTTGGTGAGTGCCGTTTGCCACCGCTGGATGATAGTCCAAACGGCCGTTCCGACTCCCAGCAGCAATACCAACAGTGCCAGCAAGACAAACAAACAAGAGGCACGACGCTTTGGTTTGGGCTTTTTTTCTTGAGCCATAGACGGAAATATTACCACACTGTTTTGGAAATAGAGATTAGGAGATTGGGAGATTAAACCAATCTCCTAATCTCCCAGTCTCTTAATTGCGGTTCTCCCCTACAACCTTTCCGACTGCTGTGCGTATAGATTGTGTGAAATGAAACAATAACAGGAGTGTGTTGCTATGAGTGAACAGATTAACGAATTGAAGGAAGCGGAAAAAGAGGCGATGTATGTGGAGAAGGGGGAAACGGCCGTTACCAAAAACCGTGACAACCTTACCCTGGGACTCATTCTCATTGGCATGGGTGTTATTTTCCTCTTGACCAACGTGGCCGGGTTGGCACTGCAAAACTGGTGGGCACTGTTTATTTTCATTCCGGCCGTTAAGCAGCTTGGCTGTGCCTGGAGCCAGTATCGGGAAAACGGCCGTTTGGGTCACAGCGGGCGCGGTGCTTTAACCGGCGGTCTCTTTTGGGCGCTCATCGCCTCGGCCTTCCTCTTCGACCTCGACTGGGGTTTTGTCTGGCCCTTCTTCCTCATTCTCGGTGGCCTAGGTGCCATCCTCGGTGGTTGGTTTGATTAGCAGCCTGTTGGAAAAAGACAATGGATGCGCCGATGACGCGGATTTCGGCGGGTAAACGCGGATTTTTCTTTTGTATCCGCGAAAATCCGCTCCGATCCGCGTTATCCGCGCATCCCTTCTTCCAGACCACCTACCCCCAATTTACGCAGCTTCACGAATCACATCAATACCACCCATATATGGACGCAGCACCTCTGGCACCACAATGCTGCCGTCAGCCTGCTGATTGTTTTCAATGATGGCAATCATCACGCGGGGCAGTGCCAAACCGCTGGCGTTTAGCGTGTGGGGGAACCGCAGCTTGCCACCGTCGGCCGGCCGATAGCGAATGTTTGCCCGCCGCGCCTGAAAATCCTCCGCGTTACTAATCGAGCTAACCTCTAGCCATTCCTGGCATCCATCTGCCCACACCTCAATATCATAGGTCTTGGTCATGGCAAAGCCAATGTCGCCCGATGCCAGTTCCAGCACCCGATAGCGAAAACCAAAGGCATCGCAAATATCCATAGCGTGCTGCCGCATTTGCTCAATCACCTCATAGCTTTTGTCCGGGTGGGCAAATTGGTACATTTCCACCTTGTCAAACTGATGGCCGCGCTTGATGCCGCGCACATCCTTACCCGCGCTCATCTTCTCGCGCCGGAAGCAGGGGGTGTGCGCCACATAGCGCAGCGGCAACTCGGCTTCGTCCAGAATTTCATCCCGATGGATGTTGGTCAGGGCAATTTCGGCCGTTCCCAGGAACATAAAATCTTCTTCCGCATCCCGATAAATGTTGTCAAAGAACTTGGGGAGCTGTCCCGCCCCTTCAAAAATTTGCGACCGCACCATGTACGGCAGCCCTATTTCCATGTACCCATGGTCGTTTACATGCGTGTTTAGCATGTATTGAATCACCGCCCGTTGCAGCCGCGCTCCCCAGCCACGCAGCACATAAAAGCGGCTGCCGCTTAACTTCACGCCCCGCTCAAAATCAATGATCCCCAGGGCCGGCCCCAAATCCCAGTGGGGCTTTGGCTCAAAACCAAAGGTGGGCATGGGCGCACCCTGCGGCTCGTGAATGACGTTGTACGTCTCATCCGGGCCTATCGGGGTGCTTTCATGCGGCATGTTTGGCACCCACGACAAGTTTGTCCGCAGGGTGGCTTCGACTTCGCGCAGCTCTTCGTCCAGCACGGCAATTTGTTCACCGATCAGGCGGGGAGCGTCCTTGGCAGCCTCGACGTTGGCTTCGGCGGTGGCTAATTGGGTGCGTAGGTCATTAACGGCCGTTTCTCCCTCTCCCTCCTTTTCCGCCCGCGCCAACGCCGCCTCCAACTTCTTCAACGGCCCCATCAACTGCCCAATTTGCTTCGACGCCTCATTCCGCTGCCGCCGCAGCCCCTCAACCTCCTGCAAAATGGCTCGCCGCCGCTCGTCACCCGCCAATATCTCATCAATCGGCGCATTGTCGTTGCGCTTGGCAACCTGCTCCTTTACCCATTCCGGCTTTTCCCGAATCAAATTAATGTCTAACATAATCACTTACCTCGCAAATAAAAAAGCCCCCTCATCCTGCCAGGACGAGGAGGCTCGTGGTGCCACCTGGATTTGTCGGTGTGTGCCACCGACCTCAACGCACGCTTTAACGGGCGTACCCGATTTGCCTTGCGAACCCCAAAAGGGACTTTTTCGGCAAACAACTCAGAAGTGGATTTCCAGTTACCCAATCATTGGCTTGCACCAACCGCCAACTCTCTAAAAATTGCATAACTGTACTTGTCTTCGTCAAAGTCTCTTTGCTTAACTTAGACTCACAGTATAACGACCCCCCATTACCCTGTCAATGAAGAGATAGGGAAATCAGAGGTCAATCGTTGTTTGGCGAAAATTGACGGAACGCCCCAAACCTATACAATTCAGTGAAATTTGCGTAAACAAATCGTTTGCAGCAGTTTGAAATCCCCAAACACAGTTGGCCTTAAACGACGGAAAATAGCTGAACCCATCAACTGCTTGCGAACCTTAACCGTAATATGGAGGCGGAAATGATAAGTGTCAAAAAGATTGTCCAAGGAGATAGATCGCGGTACTGGCTGCTACTGGCTAGCCTGATTGTGGCTGGTTGGCTTGTGCTAACAATAACCCAGGCGTTAAGAGCCTACGAAGCAGCTCTGCTCCCACCAGACCTTAGTCAATCTACTAAAACCGTTGATAAATCTGTGGCAAAGGTTGGGTCAACCCTCGAATACCAAATCGCCGTAAAAAATACTGGTAATGAATTTGCCATTGCCAGCGTAACCGATACCCTGCCGGCCGAATTAGCCTACGTCTCTGGTAGCCTGGTCGTGGAAAACGGCGGCAGCAACTGGGGGGCTGATGGCAATGTCATTAGCTGGCACGGCACCATCAATGATGGTGATCAGGTCAACATCACGTTCCGCGCCACCATTAGTGATGGTGTGGCCGTAGATACCGTGATTACCAACACAGCCAACATCTACCTGGAGGGGCAGGAAGCCCCTGTGGCAGCACCCAGTGCCACAACCACGGTTGTCGAGTCCGTCGTCCCCGACAGGCTCAGGGCGTATCTGCCAATTGTTTACAAAGGCCTTCCCCAGCCCCATCTTAACCCCATCTCCCGACCCACCAAGGATAATACCTGGACTGTCAACTGGAACAGTGTCAACGTAAGCAGCGTTACCAGCTACGAGATTCAGGAAGCCAATAACGCTGAGTTTAACAATGCCACAATCTTTAATGTTGGGCTGACCCGCGCACGCACCTTTAGTCATTCACGGTCGTTCAATAACGTCTATTACTATCGCGTGCGTGCCTTGATTGGCCTGCAACAAGGGCCGTGGTCAAATGTGCAGGTGATTGCCGCCGATTATTTTGACGACTTCGTGAATGGCACATCCGGTTGGGCAATGCGCCGCACCAGTGCAGAATCATCAGCGGAGTGGGAACTGGCTTACCGGACAGACGGTGTTTTGCAGATAATTGTGAAGGATACCAATGAATACGTATTGGCCTCGCCGCTGCGCATGATGCCTGATTTACCGGTTAATTTTGAGACCGAAGCGAGCTTTAACGAATTTAACAACACACCTATCTCTGACCGTCAGGCATTTGCCATTATCTTTGGGGCTGATTGGGATGGGACGGCTTGCCCCAATGCTGATTACAGTAGTTGTTTCACCAACTACTATCGGCTGCGCTTCCGCTGGCGCGATGGCACCAAGGATTTCTGGGAATATCGCCTGGATTGGGTGAAAGGCCATGACAGCTCGGATGAACCGATAGTGGATACGTTGATTGATTGGAATCAGATCAAGTTGAATATTAACCCCAATAGCTGGAATGAGGTGGATGTACGTGTTGAGACGGATGGCGATATCAAGATATCAATCCGGGATGAACGGGTTGGTCAGGTACGCCATGATCGCATTGCCCTTCAGGGTATTGGCAAATATTTTGGGCTTGAGGTGAGCGTTAAAGATAAGGCAAACGCACGGGTGAAATTCCCCTATCTCAAGGTTGAGAAAATAGAATAGAAAAGGGTCAATGACCAAAAAGCCCCTGGTTAAATTGCCAGGGGCTTTTTTCTTCAGGTCTTGGTGGGGTCGCCCCAGGGGTAAGGTATGCCTCGCCATTACAATTTGTTTTGCCAACCGCATAAGATCGCAAAGAACTTTTTTTCTCTGCTTAAAAGCGGGTACACTTTGTAAAGATTATTAACTGACCCAAGTTGTTACCTTACAAAACAAAGTGTAAAACCTGTCATTTCGACCCTCCGGCAGCCTCAGGGCAGGCTAAGGGTTCGTTCGTTAATAACTTGGGATTTAGAAGTTCAACTTCTGAGAGAAGTTGAACTTCTGGAACTGCAAGTTACGCAAGAAGTTGAACTTCTTAGAAGAAGTTGAACTTTTCAGAAGAAACTTCTAAATGGGCAAATTATTTAAATTCCATTCCTCAGTCTTTGTGGAAAAAGCCCGTTTCGTCGGCAGCAAAAAACGGGATTTCCTGGAGGGTCTCGAAATGACAGTGGTTAGCAGCAACTTGAGTTAACGAAATGGGAAATGTCTGATGCGTTTGCCCATAAGCAGGAGGAAGCGTGGAGCGATTGATTATTGATACTGACCCTGGTGTAGATGATGCCCAGGCGATTTTGTTGGCAACGGCTTGCCCGAATGCCAGAGTTGAGGCTTTGCTGGCAGTGGGTGGGAACGTGGGGCTGCACCACACCGTGCGCAATGCGCTGACCATTGTGGAGGCAACAGGACAGGATATTCCGGTTTATGCCGGCTGTGCAGATCCGTTGGTGGTGTTTGGTGAGGATGCCTCCCATTTTCATGGGCATGATGGGCTGGGGGATCAGGGATTGGTGCCAAAGGTGCGCCAGGTGGAAAGTGAACATGCGTCGCTGGCGCTACTGCGGATGGCAAATGAGTCGCCGGGTGAATTGACGCTGGTGGGTATTGGCCCGTTGACGAATGTGGCCGTGGCACTGAAGCTAGACCCGGAACTGCCCAACAAGCTGAAGCGGTTGGTGGTGATGGGCGGGGCGGTGACGGGGCATGGCAATACATCAAACCGAACGGCCGAATTTAACATCTTTGCCGATCCTGAAGCCGCTCATGTGGTGTTTGAGTCGTGGGGCAAGGCTGGCAAGATGCTGGAACTGGTGGATTGGGAGCTGACGCTGCGGCATGGGATTCCAGCTGACCTGCTGGAGCGTTGGTTTACGATAGACACGCCGCGTGGCCGCTTTTTTAAGGCTGTTTCGGAAGGGTCGTTGGCCTTTACCAGAAAGTATTACCACCGTGATATGATTTGGGCGGCGGATGCGCTGGCGTTGGCGGTGGCGGTGGAGCCAGATTGTGTGCGTGAGGCGGTGGCGCGGCACGTAGGGATTGGGCTTGAAGGGCGGTATGAACGGGGACAAACGGCCGTTGAGTGGCGCACCAACCGTCCCGCTCCCCCCAATGTCTCTATCGTGATGGATGTTGATACGAGCCGTTTCCATGCGCTCATGGAAGCTGGCCTTTATTAAGGCAGGGGAGCCGGGAGGTGGGGGTGCAGAGGAGCGAAATCTCCCCTGCACCCCTGCTCCCCGCTTCTCCGCAGGAGTTACCTATGTCCCTCTTACCCCCCGACCCGTGGCAAAAAGTGGTGACGGCCAATGGCTTTAAGGCCGACCACGTGATTTCGGCGCTGCAAAAGGAGATTCGGCGCTGCCACGCCGAAAATGCGGTGCTGTTGGCATATGAAATGGTGATTACCAGCCCGGCATTGGAAGATTATTTGTGGCAGCGGCTGATGGTGATTGCGGTTGAAGATATTGGCTTTGGCGAGCCGAATGCCCCTGTTTTCATCAACGCCCTGGTGCAAATGCTTGGTCGCTTTGACCGCAGCGTGGGTGAGCGCAAGCTGTTTGCCGTCCATGCCGTGCGCTATTTGTGCGGCTGCCAGAAAGATCGCTCCAGTGATGAGATGGTGAACTGGTTGATTCATGGGGTTGGCAATGGCAGCCTGCGCCCTACCATTCCCGATTATGCCCTTGACATGCACACCGGCGATGGCCAGGCTATGGGGCGCGGCCGGCAGCATTTTTGGCAGGAAGGGGCGCAGCTTTCCCCCGAACTGCCTAACCGGGATACGACCTGGTTGCAAAAAATCATGGCCTTGCTGGAAAGTGGGGAGCTGTCCTGAAAACAGTAGCCGAGGATTCCAATCCTCGCTTTGGTTTGCTGGTTGCAAGTTGCAAGTGGCAGGTGGCAAGTTCTGTTGGCAAACGAGACTTGCCACCTGCTACCTGTATCCCCACAAAGGAGCATCTATGTCGAATATAGACCCCAATTTCCCGCTGATTGATTTGCACCGTCATCTGGATGGTAGCGTGCGGCTGGCGACGATTCTGGATTTGGGGCGGCAGCATGGTCTGCCGCTGCCGGGGTGGACGCTGGAGGATTTACGGCCGTTTGTGCAGGTTGCCGAACCTCAGCCCGGCCTGCTCGCCTTTTTCGAGAAATTCAAATGGCAGACGGGTGTGCTGGTGGACGAAGCCGCTTGTTATCGGGTGGCGTATGAAAACGTGGAGGATGCCAGGAACGAGGGTATTGATTACATTGAACTCCGTTTTAGCCCCTGGTTTATGGCTGAAGCCAATGGTCTGAATCCGGCCGGCGTGGTGGAAGCGGTGGTGGCCGGGGTGCAGGCGGGCGTGCGCGATTTTGGTGTGGCGGCCAAGCTCATTGGCATCATCAGCCGCACCTATGGGCCGGAAATTGGGCAGCAGGAATTGGCAGCGCTGCTGACTCAGCGTGACCATATCGTCGCTCTGGATTTGGCGGGGGATGAGATCAACTTTCCCGGTGAGCTATTTGTGGATCATTTTTGCCAGGCGCGGGACGCAGGCTGGTGGGTGACAGCCCACGCCGGAGAGGCAACGGGTGCCGAAAGTATCTGGCAGGCTATCCGCGAGCTGGGGGCGACGCGCATTGGGCATGGGATGCGGGCTGTGGAAGACCCGGTGCTGCTGGATTATTTGGTGGCACACGGGATTGGGCTGGAGGTGAGCCTGACGAGCAACGTGCAGACGAGCGTGGTGGCAGATTATGCCAGCCATCCGCTGCGGCGGCTGTTGGAATATGGGGTGAAGGCGACAATCAATACCGATGACCCCGGCATCAGTGCTATAGATTTGCCGCATGAGTACAACGTGGCGGCTCCCCAGGCGGGGCTGTCGCGGGTGCAAATTCGTCAGTGCCAGCGTAATGCGCTGGATGTTGCCTTTTTATCGGATGCGGAACGAAAGGCGTTGTGTGGGGAGTAAGGCGTGGGGAGCAGGGTGTTCGCCCTACCCCCCACGCCTTACTCCCTACTCCTCTTCATCCCGCTGCTTGTTGGACAAATATTCCAGCAGGTAACGCTTGAGGAACATTTCCTGGCGCGGGTTGTCAATGTCGAGCAGCATGTATTGTGCCCATGCGGGGAATTGGCTGGTGTCTATGTCGCCGCTTTCGAGCAGGTCAAGGTAGTGCCAATTTACGGGGCCATCGGTGGGGGGTGCTTCGGTGGGGGGAAGGGTGTTGAGAACGGCCGTTATTTCCTCTACCAACGTCTCTGGCAGCGAATCAGGCAGCGCAAAGTCGGCCGGCAGGTGGGTCGGGTCAGGCGGCATGTGGTCATGCAGTGGGTCGGCATCGGCTAAATTAGGGTCAATGTCGGCCATCATGCGGCGGTATAAACGGCCGTTTTCCCGTCGCGCCGGGGGAATCCACGGAATCCGCTGCTGGTTATCACGCCACCAGCGCACCTCCGCCCACAGCCGCCGCGCCAGCGAATCGTTGGGGAACTGCGCCAGCAAATCTTCCAGCACCTCCACGCTTTCGGCAAAAAAGCCCTGGTCCGCATACAGCTCTGCCACCCAAATCATCGCCAGTGCCGGATCGCTGGTGCGTCCAATCGCCGCCTGGAAAATCGGCCAGGCCACTTCGCTCCCCTTCGTTTGCCCCAGCAAATAATCCTGCAAAAGCTGCCCCTTGCCCTCTTCCAGCATCTCGGCCACGTCATTGGGTTTCACCTTCACCCCGCCATATTCGCGGTGCTGCCCCGGCCAGCGGCTCATATAATGAAACGAGAGTGCCAACCGCCGCCGCTGCTGCCACGGGCGGTCGTCCCATTCATCAATCAGCCGCTGTAGTGCCTTGCGATTTTCGCGGATAAGGTCGGGGTTGCAAAAGGCGCGGTAAATTAGCCGAGTGGCGGCATCATGGTCGGGTATTTCGGCCAGGATGTCAAAACAAAGTGCGGTTGCGTCGGGTTGCCCCATGTACGCATCAGCTAGTAATTCGGCTTCAACCAGCATTCGCTGGATGCGAGAAGGATAGTCGGGTGTTGCCATCTACCTGGTATACACGTTTGCTTGTAAAGTTACAAGTTCTTCCTTGCAGGTAGCAAGTGGCAAGTCTGGTCGGCAAACAAGACTTGCCACCTGTTACCTGCAACTTGCAGCCGATCACCAAAATGCCAGTTTATGATCGTTCGTAGTATAAATGGGACAAGAAGAGTCCTGCACCATTGCTTTACCGATCTACAATGCGAATGCTGCCGTTGCCGCCGTTGATGATGAGTTCGACCTGGTGGGGCGCGTTGCCATAAACGGCCGTTTCCCACACCCCATTCTTGCGATCACCCTGCACCAATTCAAAGCGATCCGTCACATTCAAGCTGCCGTTGCCGCCATCAAACTCGACGCGAGCTTCCACTGAAGGCGGCAGGTGAACCGTCATCATGCCGTTGTCGCCATCAACCTGAATGGTTTGTCCGCCATTTTCCGGCACTGTCAGTTCAATGCCGCCATTGCCACCGTTCACCGCCACCTCGTAAACACCGCCGGGCAGCATCACATCCATGCTCCCGTTGCCACCTTCCAGTGCCAGGCTTTCCAGGGTCAGTTTACTCAGGTCAAAGTCGCCCGATCCGTTGCTTATGTCCAGCGTTAAATCAAGCGGTACGCTGGGGCTAAGGCTAATTTGCCACGGCTTGGCCGCTTTGCTGTCCCAATTGGCCGGGTTTAGCCATTGCGATGGCTTGCTGCGCACGTCCAGCATGACATCGGCCCGGCCATTGCTGACATCGGTCTCAAACTGTAGGTCGCCCAAATAGCTGATGTCGCCTTGAATGAGGTTGGGGCTGTCGCTCAGGGCGGACAGATGGGCGCTGGGGTTGTCGAAGTTGAGGTGAATAACGGCCGTTTTCACCCCTTCCCGCGAAAAAGCAACCGAATCTTGTTGCCAAACGGCCGTTTCTTCCCGCACCCCCAACCGCTGCAACAGCGGATGTGACACACCAAAAAACAGCACATAGCCAAACACCACAATCGCCGCCACCCCCACCATCCCGCTTAAAAACGACCCCAGCGGGCGCGGAAGCTGCTGCACAATGATATTTATCCCCAACAACACGAGCAGCAGCGGCCAAAGCGGCAGCACCGCCCCCCAATGCAACTCAGGCGACACCCATCCCAAATTACGCAACAAAAAGTAAACGCCAATCGCAATCAGCAACAGCGGCCCAAACAACGACCGACTCTGCCGCCGCACTTGTCTCTGGCTCACAGGCTCACTCATAATACTGTGTCACTCCAATCTTACCCAGTTCATAACTATCTTTCTTTTTCCTATACGTAGCAACTAAACCAGCGTTGCACGCTTTGACAACAGCCCACCTTTCGTCTAAAATCGCCAAGTTCACTGGCATAAACTCAGACACATTTGAGTTAATCATAGAGATTGCTGACCATTATTGCCAGCAAACAAACCATAGCAATCACTGAACATTATCAAACAAATCTCAAAAGCGCAGAGGTTCTCAAGTAATGAAGGAATACAAAACCGGACAGATTCGTAACGTCGTCCTGGCAGGGCATAATGGAGCAGGCAAAACCATTTTTGTAGAACGCGCCCTCTTCAACACCGGCGCGACCAGCCGTTTAGGCAAAGTGGAAAATGGCACTGCTGCCATGGATTTTGAAGCTGAAGAGGTAGAGCGCGGAAGCTCCATCTCAACTGCCCTTGCTGCCATCGAATGGCGCGACCACAAGATCAATCTCCTCGACACCCCAGGTTTCATAGATTTTATCGGCGAAGTCAACAGCGCCATCAAAGTGGCCGACGGCGCACTCATCCTTGTTGAAGCCGTTTCCGGTGTCGAAGTAGGCACAGAACTAGCCTGGCAAGCCACCGAGCAAAAAGGTATGCCCCGTGTTGTCTTGGTCAGTAAAATGGACAGAGACAATGTCCGCGTGGCCCGCGTCATGACCAGCATTACTGAAAACCTCCAGGGTAATTTTGTTCCTCTGCAAATCCCCATCGGCGAAGGTCCAACCTTTAAAGGAGTCGTTGACCTGCTCTCAATGGAGTCTCGATTGGGCGATGACGATAGCCGGGGACCCATCCCCGATGATTTGGTAGACGCGGCTGAAGAAGCACGCATGGCCGTTATTGAAGCTGCCGCTGAGGGTGATGACGAGCTAATGGAAAAGTTCTTCGAGAATGACACTTTGCCAGACGAAGATATTGTCCGAGGGTTGCGTCTAGCCATGTTGCAAGGGTTGTGTGTACCGGTTCTATATGCCGCCCCACAACCTGGCATTGCCGTTGTTCCCGCCTTAAACGCCCTCTATCGCCTCCTTCCCGCTCCGGATCGGGTTCCGCCACCCGACGCAACAGATGCTAACGGCAATGTTGTCGAGATAGAAGTCAGCGACAACGCCAACCTGGCCGCTTTTGTCTTTAAAACGCGGGAAGACACCTATGGCCGTACTAGCTATATTCGCGTTTTCGGTGGTTCCCTTGAGTCTGACTCCCGCGTTTGGGATGCCAATCTTGACAGTGAAGTCCGGGTTGGCTCGTTGCAAGTTGTGACGGGCAAAGACGGTCAATCTGTAGCGCGACTGCACAGTGGCGACATTGGCAGCGTGGTCAAGCTGGGGGATACCCAAACCAACCACACACTTTGCGACCGTGGGCATAAATTAAATATTAGCCCCATTGAACAACCCAACCCGATTGCTTCCGTAGCAATTCACCCCGTTTCGCAATCAGACGTTGCCAAGCTCAATCAATCTATCCACCGCCTCATCATTGAAGACCCAACCCTTACAAGCCACACCGAGTCGGCCACGCATGAAAATATTCTGTCGGGGATGGGGATAACACACCTTGAAGTTGCTGTTAAAAAAGCAAAATCAAAATTTGGTGTCAATATCACAACGACTACGCCCAAGGTACCCTATCGGGAAACCATCACCCAAACAAGTAAGGCCGACTATACACATAAAAAGCAAACGGGTGGTGCCGGACAGTATGGCAAAGTCTACTTGCGTGTCGAGTCCATTGATGTCAACGAGCAGTTTGAATTTGCCTCCGAAATCTTTGGTGGTGCCATTTCCGCTCCATTTGTAGCAGCAACTGAAAAAGGGTGCAGGCAAGCACTGGAAGGCGGTGTTTTGGCTGGTTATCCGGTGTATGGCGTCAAGGCTGTTGTTTATGATGGTAAGGAACACCCGGTAGATTCCAAGGAAATTGCGTTTCAAACGGCTGGTCGTGAATGCTTCAAAATTGCCGTCATGGAGGCTAAACCGGTGCTGCTGGAACCACTCTACAATGTTACCGTGACTGTGCCGTCTGATTATATGGGCGACATTATGGGGGATATGAATACCCGACGGGCCACCATCCAAGGGGTGGACTCAGATGGTAACAAGAGTATTGTCAAAGCCCTGGTTCCTCAGGCTGAAATGCTGAGTTATGCAGCCGATTTGCGATCCATGACGCAGGGGCGCGGTATCTTTAGCATGACGTTTGAAAAATATGAGCGCGTGCCTAACCATTTGCAAGAGAGTTTGGTGAAGCAGCTAAAGGCTCAACGCGATCATGAAGAAGGATAGCTCTTTCCAGAGCTACATGAGAGTAAAAAGCCCCAACACAAGTTGGGGCTTTTTTGTCTGCCAACACCTAACGCGGATAAACCGCAAATGGCTGGTGGCTAGTAGCTGGTGGCTCGTGCAGAACCCCTTTTCTTACCAGCCACCAGCAACCAGCCACCATGATGCCCAAAGGTCTTGTTTTCTGTGCAGGAATTTCACTGATAAGGTTTATATAACCGTGTCGGTCGCTGGTTTGGTACCGGTGTTTTTGTTGAGGAATTCCTGATAGGCAAGGGTAAAGGTGGTGGATTGGTAGGCGGTCACCAGTGAATTGATGGCAGCCGCTACAACAGCCAACACCAGACCACCCACGATCCCGGCGGCGATTTCTACGGCACCAAATGAGCCGCCCTCAACGGCCTGGAAAATAAGTGGGCCAAAGGAGAGAAAGGCCAGCGGAATCATGACGATGGCGACGGCGAACCCAACGACAATGCTGATGACGATAAAGATGACTACGAGGACAATGATCTCAGCGAAGTTACTCTTGAAAATGTGCCAACCATGACGGATGCTATCCATAATGCCCATATCTTGCAGCATAATGCCGCGTTGAGCGAAGGCAGAAATGCCTTGGAGAATGATGCCAATGGGGATGGCAAGGCATAGCAGACCACAAACGGCAAATACGACGGCACCGAGGGAACCAAGAACGGCCGTTGGGTCTTGCTCAATCGTGTTGGCTATGGAAAAGATGCTGAAACCGATGGCTCCGGCAACGACCAACGCCACCACAAAAGCCAAAATGATAAACGGCAGGAACAGCAACAAGCTCAGCCCGACCAATTGCCCAATTTTGGCCCAGCCGTCGGCGAAAGCCTGACGAAAAGTCATCTTTTCCCCGGCATCTAGCCGCGCTGCGGCACTAATCAGGCCACCGCGTGCCGTTAGCCCCACGACCCACAAAACGATACCGAGCAGGAAGAAGAAGCACATAGCGGCTATAATGAGCGCGGCATATTGCAGCCAAAACGCTTCTACTTGCCCCCCAAAGTCGGGGGAACCAGGAACCTGGCTGCCATCCATGCGAAAGTTGGAATTGCCGCCACCGCCACCACCGCCACTGCCCAATGCGGCCAGGAAGCCCAAGAGCAGCATAAATTTGTTCCCCCACACAATATCCCAAGACCGTTTTAATAAATTACCGTAATCCATTTTTATCCACACCTTTGTCCAGTAATCAGTCAACTGTTATCAGTAATCGGTGCAAAACTTTACTGATTACCGATTACCGGTTACTGATTACCGGCATTATTCCCATTCAATTGTTCCCGGTGGCTTCGATGTGATGTCGTAGACAACGCGGTTGACACCTGCAACCTCGTTGACAATGCGACGGCTGACGTGAGCCAGCAGGTCATAGGGTAAACGCGCCCAGTCGGCCGTCATAAAATCTTCGGTGGTGACGGCGCGGAGGGCAATGACTTCTTCATAGGAACGGCCGTCTCCCATGACCCCCACACTCTTCACCGGCAGCAGCACCGCAAACGCCTGCTGCGTCCCCTGCTTCAGCATCCCCGCCTGGCGCAGCTCCTCGGTAAAAATGGCATCGGCCTGCCGCAGATGTTCCAACCGCTCCCACGTAATCTCCCCCAAGCAACGAATCGCCAGCCCCGGCCCCGGAAACGGCTGCCGCCAGATGATGCTGTCGGGCAGCCCCAGTGCCGTACCGATGCGCCGCACCTCATCCTTAAACAACTGCTTCAGCGGCTCCACCAGGTCAAACGCCATGTCATCGGGCAGGCCGCCCACGTTGTGGTGGGACTTGATCACATGGGCTTCCTTTTTGTCTTTACCGGCACTTTCAATCACATCGGGGTAAATGGTTCCTTGGGCCAAAAAATCAATTTGCCCCAACTTGTTGGCTTCGCGTTCAAAAATGCGGATAAATTTTTCGCCGATGATGCGCCGCTTTTGTTCTGGCTCAGTCACGCCGTCCAACGCTTCCAAATATTCCTCGATTGCATTGACAGCTACCAACTTCATCCCCTGCTCGCGCTCAAAGGTTTCGATGACCTGAGCGGCTTCGTCTTGCCGCAGCAGGCCATGATCCACAAAGATGCAGGTGAGCTGGTCGCCAATGGCGCGGTGGATGAGGGCGGCGGCAACGGCCGAATCTACGCCACCGCTCAGACCGAGGACAACGTGGCCGTTGCCGACTTGGTTGCGAATAACGGCCGTTTCTTCCTCAATAAAATTCGCCGGTGTCCAGTCAGCCGTGCAGCCACACACAGCCTGCACAAAATTTCGCAGCAGCGTCCCACCCTGCGGCGTATGCACCACCTCCGGGTGAAACTGCACCGCATAATACCCCCGCGCCTCATCCGCCGCCGCCGCCAGCGGCGAATTGGCCGAATGCGCCAACGGCCGAAAACCAGGCGGCAGCATCTCCACCTTGTCACCATGGCTCATCCAAACTTGTTGGAGGTTGGAGATTGGAGAATTAGAGATTGGGGACTGGGGTGAATCTCCAATCTCCAATCTCCAATCTCTAAACAACGGACTTTCCCGGTCATTCACCTCTAAAACGGCCAGCCCATACTCCCGCCGCGTGCTGCCCGCCACCCTGCCGCCCAGCGTATGCGTCAAAAGCTGCATTCCGTAACAAACGCCCAGCACCGGCAGGCCGCTTGCCAGTACATAAGCAGGCAGCGTCGGCGCGTTGGGGTCATAAACACTGTTGGGGCCGCCGCTGAGAATAAACCCCTTCGGCTTGTGTGCCAGAACAACATCAGCCGAGGTGCGCCAGGAAAAAAGCTCACAGTACACATTGGCCTCCCGCACCCGCCGCGCAATGAGCTGTGAATATTGGGAGCCGTAGTCTAAAACAATGATGGTGTCGTGTGACATATTTGGGATTGGAGGTTAGAGATTGGAGAATCACCCAATCTCCAATCTCTAATCTCTCCATTTCTTAATCCGCCAGTTCAATACGGCCGTTGCTCATATCGGTAATAATCGCCGCCGAATAAATGGGAACCTGCCAATGGGCAAGCACGTCACGGCCACCTTCAAAATCTTTCTCCACAACGGTGGCAATGCCCACCAATGTAGCACCGCTGTTATGTACTATACGCGCCAACGCATCAATCGTTTTACCCGTTGCCAAAAAATCATCCACAACCAGCACCCGATCCTCTTTGTGCAAAAACTCTGGCGACACCATCAGCAGTACTTCACCTCCCTTCGTGTGGCTGGGGGCCGCATCTACATACACCGGTTCCTGCATCGTAATGGGCTTGTGTTTGCGCGCATAAACAACGGGGATGTTGCCCAACGCCTTGCCCGCCATCACCGCTGGAATGATGCCGCTAACTTCGGCGGTGAGAATGCGTGTGGGCTGCGCGTGGGCAAATTGCGCCGCAATGGCCTGCCCCACCCCTTCCAGCAGCAGCGCATCTACCTGATGATTCAAAAAACTGTCAATCTTCAAAATCCCGCGTCCGAGATTTTGCCCTTCCCGTCTAATCCGTTCTTTTAATGCTTCCATAATTGGCGATTATCCATTAGGATTACACCATAACGCAACTGTTTGACGGTATTTTGGCAATTTGCAACAAGGGAATTTGACAGGAACTTGGGCAGATTTACCCAGAAAAATGGTGCAAGCGGCATTTGCGCTATCTTTCACAAATTCTTGACGGGGCATAGGTAGTGACCTATAATCTCTGCAACAAACCGTTCAAAAAAAATTGAAAGTTGTGAACAAGGCACATGATTATGGATATGCAATTGCTCGAAAAAGGATTGAGTGCTGTTGAAGAAGCGATGGTCGCCATCGTAGACAGCGACGTCAACGTTTTATATGATGCCAGCGAGCACATTTTATCGTCTGGGGGCAAGCGCGTCCGGCCACGGGTGGCCTTTCTGGCGTATTTGGCGGCAGGGGGTAGTGAGATTGAACAGGTTGTGCCGATGGCAACGGCCGTTGAAATGGTACACACAGCCACGCTTGTTCACGATGACATTAACGACCACAGCGTCCTGCGGCGCGGCCGGCCGACCGTCCACTCTATTTGGGGGCGCACCTTTGCCCTGCTCACCGGCGATTACCTCTTTGCCAAGGTGTACCAAATGATGGCCCCCTACGGTTCGCGCCAAAACGTGATTATGTCAAACGCCTGTACCCGGCTGGTGGAAGGGGAAACGCTGCAAGCGACGGCCGCTAAAGCGGGTGAGATGGATCAAGAAACGTACAAGGAAGTTATTAGCCGCAAAACTGCCAGCTTGTTTGAAGCGGCTGCCCGTATGGGGGCGATTCAGGCGGGGGCGGATGAGCCATTGGAAAACGCGCTGGCGGATTATGCCTATAATCTGGGGCTGACGTTCCAAATTGTGGATGACATTCTCGATATTATTGGCGACCCGGAAACGATGGGCAAGCCAATTGGCACTGACATTAGCCAGGGGCGCGGTGTTGTTGTCGCCCAAAACGGTCACGCCACGGAACTCGTGGCCGAGGCGGTGCTGGAACCCAATTCCGTTGAACAAATGATCAACGATTTGCGCGAATCGGGTGCCGTGCAGCTTGCCCGCTTCCAGGCGCAGCGGGTGGCCCAACGAGCGCGTGAGGCGTTAACGGCCGTTCCTCCCTCCCCCGCCCGCGACGAAATGGAAGATTTGATCGAGCAAGTCCTTAACCGGGATAGCTAACAAAACAGAACACAGACAAACGCGGATTAATGCGGATTTGAGGTTGTGCATTTGCAGCCAACAAGGTAAAACACGAATGAGCATAGAAGCCCATTCGTGTTTTTATTATTGCTGTACCGTGCATTTGTATGGACAAATGCCAGTACATTTAGTATGATTGAAGTACAAATTTTGGATTTTGATTGGGATGAGGGTAATCAAGGCAAATGCCAAAAGCATGGTCTCGCCCTGGCAGAAATCGAAGTGTTCTTTCGCCAAGAACAAATTTTCATCACACCTGACATCAAACATTCCCAAACAGAACAACGATTTTTGGCAATGGGGCAATCACCTCTAGGGAAACCAATGTTTGTTGTGTTTACGCTTCGAGGCCAAGCGGCAAAACAGTTCATTCGCCCCATAAGTGCTCGTTATATGCATCAGCGGGAGGTACAAAAATATGAGCAAGAAATTGCCCGACTTAACAAATGACGCTGAGGCCGAGGATATTCTGGATCAGGATTTGACTGACTACATTGATTTGGAAAATTTTACGGCCGTTCGCTTTGAGTTCTTACCAAAAACGGAAAAAATCAATCTTCGGGTTTCCAGACCCTTGCTGGAAGCCGTGAAAGCCAAGGCCGAGGCCGAAGGCATGTCTTACCAAAAATATATCCGGCTTGTTGTTGAGAGGTCATTAACTTCATGAGCAACCTGCGAATCGCTATTTTTTCCGATGTCCACGGCAATTTGACGGCACTGGAAGCGGTGCTGGCGGATATTGCCACGCAGCAGGTAGACCAGGTGCTATTTGCTGGCGATTTATGCCTGGTTGGCCCGCGCCCGGCGGCATGTTTGCGACGGGTGCAAGAGGCTGGCATTACCAGCGTCTATGGCAACACCGATGACTGGATTCTGGGGCGGCAAAAAACGCCGGAACGACTACAGGCACTGTGTGACTGGACGTTGGCGCAGTTGAGCGAGGCAGAACGGGATTGGCTAACGGCCGTTCCTTTCTCCCACCGCCTCCCAAACGACCTGCTCGTTGTCCACGCCAACCCCCACGATGTCAACCAGCTTGTCTTCCCGCCGGAAAGCGAACAACAAACCAGATACGGCCAGGTGCGGCAAACGGATGGGGCGTTGGCGGAATTGTTGCTGGGGATGGAAAAAGCGGCCGTTATCGCCTATGGCCACCTCCACGTCCCCAGCATCCGGCAGGTAGATGGCATCACGCTTGTCAACATCAGCTCGGTCAACATGGCCGGCGATGGCGACCCCCGCGCCAAATACGGGCTGCTGGAATGGGACGGGCAGCAGTGGCACGTCCAGCACCGCCGTGTCGCCTGGGATGCCCAGGCCGAAATCGCCGCCTATCGCCAGGCACAGCCACCCGGCTGGGAAAATTTTGTCGCCCAACTGGAGCAGCACGGCACCGTGCCGCAAAATGTCTAGCGATTGGGGATTGGAGATTGGAGATTGATGAAGGTTCGCAATCTCTAATCTTCAATCCCCAATATTCACTACCCTATGACCGTAGATAGCTTCAAATTCCTGCCGCGCATGATTGCGGCGCTGTACACGTCCACAGATCGGGAGCCGGAGCTGCCGATTCCGTGGACACCGCTTGCCAGGCCATTGGCCGAATGCCGCTTTAGCCTGCTGACAACGGGCGGGCTGTATGTGCGAGGGGAACAACGGCCGTTTAACCTGGACCGTGAACGCGCCGAACCCACCTGGGGCGACCCCGACTTCCGCATGATTAATAGCGATACCGCGCCCCGCGCCATTGCCGCCGGGCATTTGCACATCAACACCAGCTTTGTGGAGGAAGATGTGAACGTGTTGCTGCCGCTGACCCGCTTTCAGGAGAGGGCCGCCAACGGTACTATTGGCTCCCTTGCGCCCACGGCCTACTCGCTGATGGGGTTTCAGGGTTTTCCGCCAAATATGACGGGGTGGTTGGAAACGGCCGTTCCTGCCATCACCGCCCAACTAAAACAAGAGGAAGTAGATTGCCTGCTCCTCACCCCCGCCTGACCCGACTGCGCCATGAACGCGCCCGTGTTGGCGCGTGCCTTTGAAGCCGCCGGAATCAGCACCCTTTTAGTGACCATGATGCCCTACTGGGCGGAAAAAACCGGCACCCCTCGCACCCTCGGCGTAGAGTTCCCCTTCGGCCAAACGCTGGGGCAGCCCCACAACGTGGCGCAGCAGCAGCGCGTCATCGCCGCCGCACTGGAACTGCTGGCAAGCGCCGCCGAACCCGGCACCATCGCCCACCTTGACGAGCAGTGGCCGATTGACCAAAAAACCGCTTACAAAACGTGGCAACCCAGCGAAGCCTCCCCCATCATTGCCCACCTCGCCCCGCGCATCCGCGACATGATGCGGCAAAGTCGGCAGTAAGAGGGTTATTGGTTATTGGTTATTGAATGCCCATAATCCCCAATAACCAATAACCCATGACCAACCCGTCCCCTCCTCTCATTTCTACGTCAGGCGTGGCTATTTGCAGTAGTGAGAGGTGGCAGAAACGGCCGTTTTCCCCACCAACCAAGGACAGTATCGCCAGAAGTCTCACAGCGACCTAATCTAGTCGTCATGCGGAAAAATCACACAAATACATCTGTTCTATTTCTTTTTCTGCAAAAACCCATATAATTTTCTCAGGAACACGAGATTTTTTCACGAGAGGCTGTTCATGCTAATTCGATTTACTGCGGAAAATTACCGCTCCATCAACGAAGAAGTTGTCTTTTCCATGCTACCGGGAAAGGCACAAAAGAATAACAGCCACATTCTTGCCCATCCTCAGGTCGGTATAGATACTCTGCGTTTAGCTCTGCTATATGGGGCTAATGCCTCCGGAAAGTCCAACCTGGTGCGGGCTATGGAATTTGCCCAGGAGTTCATCATCGAAGGTACTCACCCCAAGGCAACCATTCCTGTTCAACCCTTTCGACTAAACAAAACGCGACTCCTGGAACCATCCCGTTTTGAATTTGAGTTCATTACCAAAGGTCAAGGATACGCTTATGGATTCTCCGTAGATCGCCATCGTGTCCATGAAGAATGGCTATATTTGGTGAGTGCAAACGACGAGGTTTCTTTTTTTGAACGCGAAACAGACAAGAAGAACAAGGTTAAAGCAACCTTTAACCATACCAAAATCACTGACCCAACCGAACAACAATTTCTACAGTTCGTTGCTCGTGGCACACGTCCGAATCAGCTTCTTCTAACGTCCCTTATTGAAAGTAATGTTCAGCTTTTTGAAGCAGTCTATGAATGGTTCTACAAGAAACTTAGAATCATTTTCCCTGAATCACGCTTTATTACAATCCCTCTTGACATCCATAAAGATCAAAAATTTAGTCAGGACTTAGCTTCATTCCTGTCTGCAATGAATACCGGGATTGATAAAGTATGCACCAAACCCGTTGATCCTGATTCCCTAAGTATTCCAAAGGATTTACTTGTCAAAAGACTAAAGGAGTTAGATCAAGATAACGAAGAAAAAGAGGGATCAGAAGAAATTCTTATTTTTAATAGCCTACAAGGACGCTATTTACTTTTGCTAAATGACGCAAACGAAGTGGAAGTACATGCCTTAAATACGCGCCGATTTGTCAATGGCGAAAGCATTGATTTTGACATATTTGAGGAATCTGATGGCACGCAAAGGCTCTTTGATTTATTTCCCATCATCTATGACACAGAAGATAGAGTCTTTGTCGTAGATGAACTGGAACGCAGTCTACACCCCAACCTCGTTCGTAAGTTCCTGCAGTATTTCCTGACAGCAACCAGTAAAAGCCAACTCATTGTGACAACGCATGAATCAACCCTTTTGGATTTAGAACTCTTACGCAGAGATGAAATATGGTTTGCCGAAAAATCACCCGCCGGGGCATCGTCTTTTTATTCTTTGGAGGAGTTCAAACCACGCCACGATCTTGACATTCGCAAAGGTTATTTGCAAGGGCGATTTGGGGCGATCCCGGTATTCGGCAGTTCACTGCACCTTGCCCAAACGGAAAGCTAAATGCCACGTAAGCGTCGCCCTTTCATTCGCCCAACCGCCCTTCGAGATTCTCGATTAGTGATTATTGCAACGGAAGACACAAAAGCAGCAGTTTCTTATTTTGAGATGCTTGTCTCACCAGCTTTCTATCAGAATCCACGAGTACATGTCGAAATATTACCCCGAACAAATACAGCATCATCACCAGAACATATTTTGGAGCAACTTAATAAATGGCATCGGGACTATCAAATTGCCGAAGATGACGAATTATGGCTTGTCATTGACGTAGACAATTGGGGAGATGCCAAATTAAGTAGTATTAGCCAAATCTGCAACCAAAAAGGTTTTTTTATGGCGGTAAGCAACCCAGCCATTGAGCTTTGGTTTCTGCTCCATCTTGTAAATGTCAATAGCGCGTATGATGCACACCAGAAGCAGTATTTTTTTGAGAATAAAAAAGTGAACGCTAATCGGACGGCTCTCGAACAGGTATTGATTGAGAAATTAGGCAAGTACAATAAAAGCCATTTTGATGCCACACCGCTCATTGGAACTGTGCATTTGGCTGTAACCCATGCTAAATCTTTGGACGTTAAGCCCAATGATCGCTGGCCGCAGCAATTAGGAACCCACGTGTATCGTCTGATTGAATCAATTTTAGACCTGTCGCCACAGCTATGAACCTCATTGTCTGGCTACAAATTCTGCCAATGACGTTGGCTCACGCCCCAAAAGCTGGCGCAGCACGAACGGGTTGCCGACCAGCCCATAGTTGGCGTAGTAGACGAACATCCGGCGCAGGGTGTCTATGGCGTAGGGGGGCAGCCCGGCGGCTTTGGCTCCGGCTTGCCACTCGTTGAGCGGAATTTCCAGGAACTGCACGGGGCGGTTGAGGTGGGTGGCGAGGGTTTGGGTAACGGCCGTTTGTGTCAACCCCACCGTCCCCACCAGCTCATACGTCCCCCCAGCCAGCCCCGGCTCCGTCAGCACCCGCGCCACCGCCACCGCCACATCCTCCAAATCCACCAAACTCAGCCGCGTCCCCGCCGGATACGGCACCGCATACACCCCCTCATCCACAATCCGCCGCCACCCCGCCAGCAAATTCTGCATATACGCCGTCGGCTGCACAATCGTCGTTGGAATGCCCGACTCCAACAGCAGCTCCTCCACCCGCAGCTTGTTCCAATGGTGGGGCATCCCCTCCGTTTGCGGGTGCAGCACCGAATGATAGACGATGTGGCTCACCCCCGCCGCCCGCGCCGCCGCCACCAGCCAACGGCCGATTTTCACCTCATCCGGGTACATATTCGGGCAAATGTGGTACACACTCGCCACCCCTGCCAACGCCCCAGCATAAACCGACTCGTCGGCTATGTCGCCCACCACCGCCTCTGCCGCACCCGCTTCATACAAACTAGCCGCCTGTCCCGGCCGACGCACCCACCCCCGCACCGCTGCCCCCCGCGCCACCACCGCCCGCACCACCGCCCGCCCCGTCTTCCCCGCCGCACCTGTCACCAAAATCATAGCCGATCTCCTAAAGAAGCTTTTGACAGGATTAACAGGATTTACAGGATTTTTGAGCTTAATCCCATGAATCTTGTAAATCCTGTCATAACCTAGACAAGCTAAAACCCAAGAAGCTTTAGACAGGATTAACAGGATTCACAGACCTAATCCTGTTAATCCTGTTAATCCTGTCCAAAATTCTTGCTCACCATACAAAAAGTTCACCCACCATTTTCCCCATTCTAACCACGCATCACAAATGGGCAAAACAGCATCATCTCGCTATAATGACCACCCAATCAGGCAAAGCAACAGACACTGCTGCCCATGCGACCGTAAACAGGAGGAAGGAAATGCCCCGGATTGTTCGCGCAGCGTTATTGCAGGCAAGCTGGACAGGTGATCCAGAGACGATGATCGCCAAGCACGAGGCGTATGCCCGCCAGGCGGCCGGGCAGGGAGCGCAGGTGATGTGCTTCCAGGAGCTTTTTAACGGCCCCTACTTCTGCCAGGTGCAGGACCGCCAATTTTTTGCCCACACCGAACCGATTCCCGATGGCCCCACGACAAAACGGATGCAGGCACTCGCTAAAGAGACAGGCATGGTGCTAATCGTGCCAATGTATGAAGCGGAAAGCCCCGGCGTATATTACAACACCGCTGCCGTGATTGACGCTGATGGGAGCTACCTGGGCAAATACCGCAAAACCCACCTGCCCCACCAGCCCGGCTTTTGGGAAAAATATTATTTTCGCCCCGGCAATTTGGGGTATCCGGTGTTTGAAACGGCCGTTGGCAAAATCGGCGTCTACATCTGCTACGACCGCCACTTCCCCGAAGGAGCGCGAATGCTTGGTCTCAACGGCGCCGAAATCGTCTTCATCCCCTCCGCCACCTCACGCGGGCTGTCGCAGCATTTGTGGCGCATCGAACAAACCAGCCACGCCATCGCCAACGGCTACTTTGTTGGCACCATCAACCGCGTCGGCGTTGAGCCATTGGGCAGCAACGACTTCTACGGCCAAAGCTACTTCTGCACCCCACGCGGCGAATTTGTCACCACCCTCGGCGACCGCGACGACCTGCCCGGCCAGGGCGATGCCTACAGCGAAGAACTCATCGTGCGCGACCTCAACCTCGACCTCATCCGCGAAGTACGCGACACCTGGCCCTTCTACCGCGACCGCCGGCCGGATATGTACGACAAGATTACTCAGCCATAGATCAGTACGAAAGAGAATAGGACGCAGATTTACCTGATTCACCTGATCAGGAAAATCAGGTAAATCTGCGTCCCATTTCAGGAGAAAAAGATGCGTACCCTCATTAAAAACGGCACTTTGGTCAGCGCCAGCGACACCGTGGCGGCTGATATGCTGATTGAAAACGGCAAAATTGCTCTGATTGGGCAGGATATGCAGGACGACGACGCGGCAACGATTGATGCTAGCGGCAAGCTGCTGCTGCCCGGCGGCATTGACGTCCATACCCATCTCGAACTCCCCTTTGGCGGCACCGTCTCCTCCGACGACTTTTTTACCGGCCATCGGGCGGCGGCGTTTGGCGGCACCACCACCCACCTCGATTTTGTCATCCAGCCCATTGGCGGCTCGCTCCACGACGGCATTGCCGCCTGGCATGAAAAGGCCAACGGCAAAGCGGCCATTGACTACGGCTTCCACATCGCCATCACCGATTTGCGCGACGACGTGATGGCGGAAATTCCCAGCGTCGTGGACGAGGGTATCACCAGCCTGAAGCTGTTTATGGCCTACAAAGGGGTGTTTCAGATTGACGACACCACCCTGTTCCGCGCCATGAACGTGGCCGCCAAACATGGGCTGCTGATTATGGTCCACGCCGAAAATGGGGACGTAGTAGCCGAATTGACCAGCCAACTGCTGGCCGAAGGCAAGACCGCCCCCAAATACCACGCTACCTCGCGCCCGGCCATTGCCGAAGCGGAGGCGACGGGGCGGGCGGTGGCGATGGCGGGCATCAGCGGCGCGTCGCTTTAGGTGGTG
>WBZL01000561.1_pt1 | contig 41529 bp, 41 predicted proteins | sample 5204291 | NCBI WGS metagenome assembly WBZL01 (sample SAMN12344345, study PRJNA552823) | activated sludge metagenome | biome: Activated sludge suspended growth; feature: Nitrification reactor; material: Wastewater; isolation source: activated sludge from nitrification reactor of wastewater... | reverse complement strand
CGAAGTTGTGGCACTGCGTGCAGTTGGTGCGGAAGATCTCGCCACCGGCGGCGATGTCCGCACCGTCGAGGTTGAGCTCCTCCTCGGTGGGATTTGCCGGGCCGGGGCCCAGCGTGGCCACGTAGGCGGCCAGTGCGGAGATCTCCTCGGTGGTGTAGATCGGGTCCTTGCGCGGGGCTTGTGCCTCGGGTGCGGCCAGCGGCATACGTCCGGTTCCGACCTGGAAGCTGACAGCGGCCTCACCCACGCCGATGAGGCTCGGGCCGCCGTTGCCGCCGGTGGCGTTGTCCGAAGCGACGCCCTGCCCGTTCAGGCCGTGGCAGGAGGAACAGCCCTCAAGGAACAACTGCCGGCCGAGCTGCAGCTGCTCCACAGAGCCTGCCGCGACCGTCGAGGCAGGCGCCGGAGTGGTCTCCGCCGACACGACCGCGTATCCCGACCCCACGGCGAGCAGGGCACCCCCCATCAGGACCCCAGCGGCCAGTGACCGCCGGCGACTGCGCTTCTTCATGGAACCTCGCATCACTTGACCAGGTAGATCGTGGCGAACAGGGCGATCCAGACCACGTCGACGAAGTGCCAGTAGTACGACACGACGATCGCCGAGGTGGCCTGCTCGTGGGTGAAGCGTTTTGCGACATACGTACGGGCTAGGACGAACAGGAAGGCGATGAGCCCGCCGGTCACGTGCAGTCCGTGGAACCCGGTGGTCAGGTAGAACACCGAGCCATAGGGACTGGAGGACAGGGTCAGTCCCTCATGCACCAGCGCGGTGTACTCCGTGATCTGACCGCCGATGAAGATCGCGCCCATGATGAACGTGATGATGAACCACTTGCGCAGGTTCTTCACGTCCCCGCGTTCGGCCGCGAACACGCCCAACTGGCAGGTCACCGAGCTCAGCACCAGGATCGTCGTGTTGATCGTCGCGAACGGGATGTTGAGCAGTTGGGTGTCCACCGCCCAGATCTCAGGGTTCACCGAGCGCAGCGTGAAGTACATGGCGAAAAGGGCCGCGAAGAACATCAATTCGCTGGCCAGCCAGATCATTGTTCCAATGGCGACGTTGTTGGGCCGGTCGGAATGGCCCGCCGGCGCGAGCCGGGTCGTCACAGCAGATGCATTAGCCACGCGCCGATTCTGGCAGGTTTACGTGTCTCAAACCGAACGACCCCCCGATTCGGTGGCATTTTTCCCTAATTGCCCCGGAACAGGGGCTGCTGGGTGCGTCGATCCGGGTGTCTTTCACTAGCATCGAGGCATGGCGCGCGCGTTGAAGGTCCTCGTCTACAGCGACAATGCGGACTCCCGCCAGCAGATCCGCATGGCCCTCGGCCGGCGGCCCTCACGGGAGCTGCCGGAGGTCGAGTACGTCGAGGTGGCCACCGAACCCATGGTCATCCGGGCGGCCGATGCCGGTGGTCTGGATCTGCTCATCCTGGACGGGGAAGCCGCGCCAGCCGGTGGGATGGGTGTGTGCCGGCAGTTGAAGGACGAGATCTTCCACTGCCCGCCGGTCCTGGTCGTGGTGGGCCGGCCCCAGGACGCCTGGCTTGCCACCTGGTCGCGGGCCGACGCGGTGGTTTCGCACCCGATCGAGCCGATGACGATGGCGCAGGCCGTGACCGACCTGCTGCGCCCGCGGGTGGCACTGCAGCAGCCGTAAGTTGGTCAGGCGTTTTGCTGTGATGTTGGTGCGATTGTCGCGTTGTGGGGCTTTCTCAAGATCAAATGGGCCAACAGCACAACAGCAATCCCAACAACGCGACAAAACCAGCGGCGGCGGGAACCCTGCCCCGTGTGACTAGTAGTTTTCGGCTATGACCGAGTGGCCGCAGATTTTCACCGCCCTGCTCGCCCGCCGGCAGTTGCAGCCGGACCAGACCCAGTGGGCCATGCAGGAGATCCTCGAGGGCCGTGCCACGCCGGCCCAGATCGCATCCTTCGGCGTTCTCATGCGGGCCAAGGACGAGACACCCGAGGAGATGGAAGACCTGCTGGCCGTCATGCTCGAGCACGCCACCTCCGTGCGCGTGCCTGGCCCTGTATTGGACGTGGTGGGCACCGGGGGCGACCGGGCGCACACGGTGAACGTCTCCACGATGTCTGCGATCGTGGTGGCCGCCGCCGGCGCCCGGGTGGTCAAGCACGGCAACCGGGCCGCGTCCTCGAAGTCCGGATCAGCGGACGTGCTGGCGGCGCTGGGTGTGAAGGTGGACCTCCCGGCCGAGGCGGTGGCCCCGGTCCTGGAGCAGTTGGGTCTGGCGTTCTGCTTCGCACCTGTCTTCCACCCTGCCCTCAAGCACGCCGCGGACGCCCGTAAGGAACTGGGGGTGGCGACGTTCTTCAACATCCTGGGGCCCTTGGCCAACCCCGCCCGTCCGGCGGCGGCACTGATCGGCTGTGCGTTCGAGCCGATGGCGCCGGTCATGGCCGACGTCCTGCACAGGCAGGGGGTACGGGCGCTGGTGGTGCGCGGACTCGACGGCTTGGACGAGGTGAGCACCGAAGGGCCCACCACTGTGTGGGACGCCACCGGACCCCGGGTGACGACGACCGCACTGACCCCGGAGACGTTCGGTGTGCCGCGTTCACCGCTGTCGGCCCTGCGCGGCGGTGACGCTGCGCGCAACGCCGAACTGGCCCGGGGCGTGCTGGAAGGTGCCGCCGGGCCGATCCGCGACGTGGTCGTGGCGAACTCGGCTGCGGCCTGGGCTGCCTGGGCCGCGGTCACCGCGCCGGAACGTTCGCTGACCGACCGGATCGACGAAGGCCTGCGGAAGGTGACGACTGCACTGGACAGCGGCGCCGCGCTCGACCTTCTGAACCGGTGGATCGAGGTCACGTCGGCCATGGCCTGATCGGCTGGTCCCAGCGACCCGAGATGCCGATCAGCCGCGCCTGCTCCAACCAGCGCAACAGCATCCGGCTTTCTGAGACCAGCGCAGCGGTGGCAGGGGGAGCGGGCCGCTCGACCTGCTCGGCAGCGGTCACCGCGGTATCGACCACGCGATGGGCATCGGCACCGACCGGGCAGAAGGTCGCCGCTGCAAGCCTGCCGAAGCGGACCACGTGGACATCCCACCCCCCGGAACGCGGGGCGGCAGCAACGATCTGGGGCACTTGACCGAAGGCGCGCAGAGCCGAGGCGGACACAACAGCTTGCTCGGCCGCTTCCAACCGGTCCCGCCAGGTGGCAGCGACCTCGAACCGCTCGTCGCGAGCCAGGTTCGCCATCCTGATGCGGATGCGGCGGTCCCAGTCCCCGCGCAGGCCGCGCAGCGCGGTCCGCGCCACATCGGCCACCGGCGCGTAGGCCTCCACCGCCACCTCCCCGGAGCACGGGGCACTGCACTTCCCGAGGTCGAGCAGCACGCACCCGGGCTTTGCCCTGCCTGGTCGTAGCGTCTGGGTGCACGCGCGTAGCCCGGTGGCTTCTGTAATTGCGGCGGCCGCCTCCTGGGCCTGCGCGCGGGAGGCGAACGGCCCGGCGTAGACCGCCCCGTTCTGCTCGTCGTCGGCGACTGACCGGACCACCGACAATCTGGGATAGGCCTCGGTCGTCAGCTTGAGCCACACCGCGCGTTCAGGGTGCCGGGCGCGGCGGTTGTACGGCGGCTTGTACTCGGCGATCATGCGCAACTCTCTTACCCGTGCCTCGAGGTCGGTCGCACACACCACTGCCGTGACCGAGGCGGCGATCCCCACCATCTCGGTCATCCGTGGCCGCTGCTCCGCACTGGTGAAGTACGAGCGGACCCGCCTTCGGATGTCTTGAGAGACGCCCACGTACAACGGTCGGCCCTCGGTGTCCCTGAAGGTGTACACGCCAGGGGCTTCCGGCAGGTGGTCGGCCAGGTGGCGCTTACCGCGCCGCTGGGCCGGGACCTTCCGCATCGACGCGGACAGTTCCTCCAGCGTCATAACCCCCAGTGCGCCAAGGCGCTCGAGCAGACCATGAAGAACGTCCACGGTCGCGCGGGCGTCGTCGAGGGCCCGGTGGGTCGGGGTGACCTGCGCCCTGAAGAACTGCGCGAGCGTGCCGAGTTTGTGGTTGGGCACCTCGTCGCGACTGAGAATGCTGCGGGCCAGCCGAGCGGTGTCGATCACCTGCGGATTCGGCCACGGCTGGTGCAGCCGGGCGCACGCCGCTTTGAGGAAACCCGTGTCGTACGGAGCGTTGTGCGCGACGAACACGCTGCCAGCCAGGAACTCCAGGAGCATGGGAACAGCGGCCTGTTCCTGCGGTGCTGCCTCGACCATGCCGTCGGTGATGCCGGTCAGGACGGTGATGAAAGCGGGGATCGGCTGCTCGGGATTGACGAAAGTGCGGAACTCGCCGAGCAACTCGCCGCCACGCACCTTCACCGCGCCGATCTCGGTGATCCTGCCCTCCGTAGGACTGCCGCCTGTGGTCTCCAGGTCCACCACGCAGAATGTTGTGTCACGCAGCGCCAAGCCATCGAGATCGAGGTCGAGCTGCCCGGCGGTCGCAGCGGCGGGCGCAGCGCTCGGCGTGGCGGTGGGTACAGCGGTCATGTCATGGACGCTACGGACGACCTGCGACAAATCCGGGCAACGCCGCACTCCTAATGTGGATCCCGTGGCGATCACGGCTCCTGACGACTCGACCCGCTGGCGGTGTGCCCGGTGCGGGAACCTGACCCGGTTCGATGTGGTGCGCTCGACCAGGTCCCGGCAGTACTGGCATGTGGATCTGGCGGGCAATCCGGCGATCGAGGAGAGCCAGGCCCTGCGCGACGACATTGAGTCGGTGACCTGCCGGTGGTGTGGAGCGACCGACGCCATCGAGGTGGTGCCCCGCGCGACGGAGTAAAGGCGCGCGGTAGGAAAGCACTGATCGTGCCTAGTCCGAAGCGCGAAGGCTGCTTGGACCGGGTTGATAGACAACGACGCTAGACGCCCGTCCACCGTTCGCGGCTGCGTCGGAATCTCACCCGCCCCGGGTCCCCGACCGAACGGGCGGCGGCCCAGTCGCCAATTCCTTGTCGTAGCCCCTCCCTAACGTCGTGCCCGACCCGGCGAGACGAAGGAGGCGGGAGTGATCATCGACTGTGGAACGTGCTCGGCAAGACCGGCGGCCTGCGCCGATTGTGTGGTGACGGCGCTCTTGGAGGCACCACCGGACGGGCGGCTGACTCCCGACGAAGTAGCAGCCGTGGATGCCCTGGCCGCGGGTGGCCTGGTGTCCCCACTGCGTTTCGTGCGCGAGGCTCGGCGCGGGGCATAGGTGCCTATGTCGGGTGCACAATGGGAAGGTGGGAGCGTTTCGCCTGATCAGCGCCGTTACGGCCGGGCTGGCCTGCGCTGTGATCCCGATGACCGCGGCACACGCCGACATCGACCAGCAGATCCAGCAGGTGCAGGCCGAGTTGTCGCAGTTGCAGCAGCAGGCGGCGGCTGCCGCGGAACAGGCGAACGAAGCCACCCTGCAGTGGCAGGAAGCTCAGCAGGCGGTCACCGCCAAGCAGGCCGAGGTCGCCGCCACCCAGCAGACGCTGTCCACGACCCAACAGAACCTGAATCAGGTCGTGAGCCAGATCTACCGCAACGGCGGGGTCGATCCGACGTTGCTGGTGCTGGCCTCCGAACAGCCTTCGGACTGGCTGGCCACCCTTGATGCCGCCCGCATCATCGCGACCACTCAGAATCAGGTTCTGGAGCGCACTCAGATCACTGAGCAGCAACTGGTACGCGACCAGGCTGCGCTGGAGAAGGCCGAGAAGAAGGCCGACAAGGCTCGCAACGACCTGCTCGACGCGAAGGCCGCCATCGACGCCCGGGTGGCAGAGTCGACAGCTGAACTGTCCACCCTGCAGGCCGAACAGCAGCAACAGTTGGCTGCAGAACTGGCCCAGCAGCAACAACAGCAGCAACAGCAGGCTGACGAGGCCGCGACCCAGGTCGCCCAACTGCCGGAATCGACCACGAAGCCAGTCGTGGAATTCGCCATCCGGCAGGTCGGTAAGAAGTTCGAGCAGGGGGCCACCGGGCCCGATGCGTTCGATGCTTCCGGACTGGTCAAGGCGGCGTGGGCGGAAAGTGACGTGACGTTGCCGCATTCGGTGAAACGGCAGTTCAACGCCACCGAGCGGATCGACATCACGCAGCTGCAGCCGGGTGACATCGTGTTCCTGTACGGCACGGATCAGCACGCGGGCATCTACACCGGCGACGGCTACTTCGTGCATGCCAAGGGCCCTCGAGAGGGCGTGGTGTACGAGAAGCTGTTCACTAACGAGTACATGTCCCAATTCGCCGGTGCGGGCCGGCCGAAGGTCTGAACGGGTGGGCCGGACTCTCGTCGTCACCAACGACTTCCCTCCGCGGGCTGGTGGTATTCAGGCATTCGTGCACAACGTTCTGCTGCACCAGCCGCCGGAGTCGGTGGTCGTGTACGCCCCGAAGTGGAAGCGCGCACCCGAGTTCGACGCCGAGCAGCCCTTTCCGGTGGTGCGTCACCCCACGTCCTTGATGCTGCCGGAGCCAGTCGTGCTCGCCAAAGCCCGCGCCATCGCCCAGGAGTACGAGTGCACTCGCCTGATGTTCGGTGCGGCGGCACCGCTGGGTCTGCTGACTCCCCGGCTACGCCGGCAGGGGCTCGCGCCGGTCGTCGCACTGACGCATGGCCACGAGGCGGCCTGGGCCGTGACGCCGGGCGCCCGGCAGGTGCTGCGCACGATCGGCAACAGCGTTGACACCATCACCTACCTCGGCCAGTACACGAGGGCCCGGATCGCGTCGGCCTTGCGTCCGGACGCCGCGGCCAGGATGCGCCGGCTCGTGCCGGGGGTCGACGTGCAGACGTTCAATCCGGACGTCCGCGAAAAGGGGCGGGCGGTGCGCGCCGAGCTCGGCTTGGCCGACCGGCCGGTGGTCGTCGTCGTGTCGCGGCTGATGCCGCGCAAGGGACAGGACACGCTCATCCGTGCGCTGCCTGCGATCCAGCGGCAGGTGCCCGACGCCGCGCTGCTGATCGTCGGCGGCGGTCCGTACCGTTCGCGACTGGAGACCTTGGTCGAGGAGACCAGCGTTGCCGACAGCGTCGTACTGACCGGGGGAGTTGCGTGGGAGGATCTGCCCGCCCATTACGCCGCCGGCGACGTGTTCGCCATGCCCTGCCGTACCCGCAATCGCGGCTGGGACGTCGAAGGGCTGGGCATTGTCTACCTCGAGGCCGGTGCCGTGGGGCTGCCGGTGATCGCCGGTAACAGCGGCGGGGCACCCGATGCCGTGCTCGAGGGCGAGACAGGTTTCGTCGTCGATGGCAGGGACCTGGCCCAGGTGGCGGATCGGGTCAGTGAACTCTTACGCGACCCGGAGCTGGCGCAGCAGATGGGACGGCGGGGACGGGCGTGGGTTGAGCAGCAGTGGAGTTGGCCGATCGTGTCACGCCGGCTGACGGACCTCCTCGAGGGCGTCGACCCCGACCTCGCCCACCCCATCGCCGGGGTGCAGTAGCCGCCAGAACCCCCATCCGGTGGCGAGCACGAGCAGCACCACGCGCACGGTCTGGATCGCGACGCCGTTCCAGCCGTCGGAGAGCAGCCAGTTGTAGTGCATCGGGTAGAGCACCTGGCCCAAAGCGGCCACCGGCATCAAGGTGACGATGACCGGCCGCATCACGGTGGCGGCCGACAGCAGGCAGACCGCAGAGACGGCAGCCACCCAGATGAAGTACTGCGGCGAGAGCACGCGACTGGTGACCATCGACACCAAGACCGCAACCAGTGCGATGTCGGCGGGCAGACAACGGTCGAGCCGACCGACCAGGCGCAGCAGCGCCAGCGCACCTAGCGTCACGACCCCGAGCACGGTCACGGCCAGCGCCACGACTTCCGTGCCCTGCGCCATCACCTCCATCGCGCCGTACCGGTACTCGAAGTGGCGGGGCCAGCCGAGGTGGTGCCCGATCAGGAACAGCCAAGCGGGCACCGACTCCAGTTGCAGCCCGCGGGCCCGCTGTTCGGTCGCGAACGAGGCGGCTCCGGTCATGGTCACGGCGAGGACGGCCAGCAGGCATGCCACCGTGACGGCGAATCCGGCGATCGCCCGAATCCAGCTTCGGCGCGGGACAGCCAACAGCAGCAGCACTGGCCAGACCTTGAGCATGGCGCCGATGCCCAACCAAATCCCCGTCCGCACTGGGCGCGACAGGGCCAGCAGCCCTAGCACGGCGAACAACGACGGCAGGATGTCGAACCGGGTCAGCCACACCGGTCCGATGAGCATGCCGGCCACGACCCAGGCCCAGACGCCTTCCTCACGCGCACCGTGTCGGGTCTGCCGCAGCAGCACTGCGAAGACTGCGATGTCCGCGGCCAGCATCAGCAGTACGAGCCCCATGGTGGGGTTCGGCGGGATCAATGCTCCGAGGGCAATCACGGGGCCGACCAGCGGCGGGTACTGCCACATCTCGTCGCCGATCGGGAAGCGCCCGGACTGCAGGATGTCCGCCCACTGCGTGTACAGGGTCACATCGTTGATGACCAACTGGCCGCCGAGGTAAGGCACGACCCCGAACGGGATCGCCAGCAGCCACAACCGGGTCGCGACGAACGCCACCGAAGGCAGCAGCCAGCGACGGGAGGACACCCCGCCAGTATCCCTTGTGCTACCCGCGGGTCCCGCACCACTGGGCCAGTGCATCGGCCAAGCCGTCGGAGGTGCCCTGGCCCACCCAGCCCACGTGTCCGTCCGGGCGGATCAGCACCCCGGTCGGCGCAGGCACCTCGCCGAGCACCGGCAACACCCACGGTCCTTCGTATGTGACCGAGTGCGCCTGCGAGCCCAGCGAGGGCCCGCCGAATTCCAGGACAACCGGGCGCGCGTCGTGAAGGAGTTCGAAGACCCGCGTGTCTCCAATATCGAGGTCGGGCATCCGGCGACCCAGCAGAGGATGACCGGGACCGAAGTCGTAGGCCACGTCCAACCCGGCGACCAGTGCCGCCATGTGAACGTTGGCATCCTCCAACACCAGCACCTCGTCCAACAGGTCGCGCAAGGCGTACTGCCGCGGATCGGCCTTCTGGAACAGGGACTGGGCCATCGTGTATCTCAGCGCCCGGGCGCCCGCGGGGTGACGTTCCGCGTGGTAGGTGTCCAGCAGTCCTTCGCTGGAAACACCGGTCACGACCTGGCCCAGTTTCCAGCCCAAGTTGACGGCGTCCTGCAGTCCCAGGCCAATGCCTTGCCCGCCCGTGGGGGAGTGGACGTGCGCCGCGTCCCCGGCCAGGAGAACCCGGCCCTGGCGGTAGGACACCGCCTGTCGGGTCGCGTCGGTGAATCGCGACAACCAGGTCGGGTTGTGGACGCCGAAGTCGGTGCCGAACACCCCGATCAGGCAGCGGCTCAGATCGGCCAGCGTGGGTTCGGCAGTCTCCAGGTGTTCTTCGGTGGCGACCACCCGCACCCGGCCGTCGCCCATCGCATGCAGCCCGTGCACGCCGCGCTCATCGATCGTGCCGCCTGCCGGTGGCAGGTCCTCGGTGACCTCGACCTCGGCGATCAGGGTGCTGCGAGTGGCAGCGGGACCTTCGAAGCCGATGTCCGCGCTGCGTCGCACGATGCTGCGCCCGCCATCGGCACCCACCACGTACCTGGCCCGCAGCAGGTCGCCGCCGGCGAGATGCACGTCTACACCGTCCGCATCCTGGGTCAGCCCGCTGACCTCGGCGCCACGCTGGATCCGCACCCCCAGTTCCTCGGCCCAGCCCAGCAGAAGTCGTTCTATGTGGTTCTGAAACAGCGCCAAGGTGTAGGGGTGGCGGGTGGGCAACCGGCTCAGGTCCAGTGCAGTACTGCCGAACGTGGCGGCGTTGATGGTCGTGCCCTCGGCGAGAAAGCGCTCGGCGATGCCACGCTGGTCGAGCAGTTCGATGGTCCGAGAGTGAAACCCGCCGCCCCGGGAACCCACCAACTCTTGCGACTCGCGGCGCTCCAAGACGACCGGGTCGACCCCCGCCAGTTTCAGTTCGGCCGCGAGCATGAGTCCGGTCGGGCCAGCGCCCGCAATCACGACAACGGTGAAAGGCACAGTCCAGTCTGCGACGTTGACTGCCGATTGCGTCAAACAGTCGGATCGGACTGCCGCAGCAGGCCGAGCTTGAGCGCCGTCATCAGTGCTTGCGCCCGGTTACCAGCGCCCAGCTTCTCGTACAGCTTGGAGATGTGGGTCTTCGTGGTCGACTCGCTGATGAACAGCCGCCGGGAGATCTGCGCGACCCCCAGGCCGTCGGCCAGCAACTGCAGTACTTCACGCTCGCGGGGGCTCAACTGCGGACCGGTCGGGCTGAGCTTGCGCTTCATCGCGTCGGCGAGGTCTTTGGCGGTGAAGGACTGTGGGGTGGTGGCGGCATGACGGGCGGCGGCCACCACGTCCTCCGACGGCGCGTTCTTCGGTACGAACGCGCTGGCGCCGGCTTCCAGTGCAGCGAACAACTGCTCGTCGCCCGCGTACATGGTGAGGATGACGATGCCCAGTTGCGGGTAACTTGCCCGGGCTTCCGCGGCGAGTTTCAAGCCTGAGCCGTCGGGCAGCCGCACGTCCAGCACGACGACGTCCGGATGCGTGATGCGCAGTAGCCGCTCGGCATCGGCCAGCGATCCCGCTTCCCCCACGACCTCGAAGTCGCCGTCACGCTCGAACGAACGCCGCAGGCCCTGCCGGATCAACTCGTGATCGTCGACGAGCAGAACAGTGATTGCCACCGGTCTACTCCTCCCTCTCGCCGGCCGGGGGTTGCAGCGCGACTTCCAGCACTGTCCCACCACCATCGCGAGGACGCCATGACAACTGCGCCCCGATGCGGTGGGCCCGCTCCTGCATGATGTCCAACCCGAAGCTGTCGTTGCGCGGCGAGTCCATCCCTTGGCCATCATCGGTCACGCTCAGGAACGCCCCGGGCGGGTCGACTTTGTAGGTCACCCAGAGGTTGTCAGCGGCGGCGTGGCGGCGCACATTGGTCACTGCTTCCTGGGCGATGCGCAGAAGCTCGGTCTCCTGGGCGACGGGCAAGCGCTGCCGGCTTTCGTCGATCACCAGGTGCACGGTCAGCCCCGCGGCCGTCCCCGCCTGCTGCACGTAGCTGGTCAGCGCGGAGCCCAATCCCACGCCGGGCTGGATGTCTGCGCGCAAGTCGAAGATGCTCAGCCGCAGCTCACTGACGATCCGTCGCACCTCGGATCGGATCTCGTCGGCCAATGCCCGGTCTTGGCTGCCGTCGAGGTCGGATACCAGGGCATCCAGCGCATAACCGACACTGGCCAGTTCCTGTGCCACGCCGTCGTGGATCTCGCGGGCCAGCCGGCGGCGTTCCTCGACGGTGGCGGCCTGTCGCACGTCGGAGAACAGCCGCCCACTGTCGATGCGCAGGGCCGCATCGTGACCTCGCTCCACAGATTGTTTGAGCAGGGCGTAGTCAAACGGCTGGTCACTTTGCAGCGCCACGATCCCGACCAACCGCATGCCCAACGTCAGCGGCACCGTCGCCTCCTGCAACGCGGCCTCGCTGATCAGGTCGCGGCCTGCGAGCGGCCGGCCCTCCCGTGCCGCCTCGACCACCACGTCGGGCAGCGCGTCGAAGGGGGAGCGGTCACTTCCGGCCACCGCGTAGGGGACGAACCGGTCGTCCTGGTTCAGGAAAAGCACACTGCGGCGAGCACCCACGTCCTTCGCGATCTGTTCGAGCGTTTGCTGGGCCAGGGCGACCTCGTCAAGCCCGGCGGGCAGTTGCCGGGAGATCGACTGCAAGCGGGTGAGCAAGCGGTGTGCCGAGCGGTACTCCTCACCGCTGCGGCGGCGCTGCTGGACGAACAGCGTGGCTGCGACAGCCAGCACTGCGACCACGGTCAATCCGGCCAGCAGGAAACCCACGCGTGTGATTCCACCACGCCTGGCTCGCCCACGCCCAGCCCTTTGCGCAGTTCGTCAACGCTCTTCAACGGTTCAGGATCGCGTGCCGGTCGACCCGTCTCAGGCGTACAACGCCTCCACGTCCTCGCCGAACTCCGCCATCACGACGTTGCGCTTGAGTTTCATGCTCGGAGTGAGCTGTCCGCCCTCCTCGGTCCAGTCGACCGTGAGGATCTGGAACTTCTTGATGGCCTCCGCGTGGCTCACGGCCTTGTTGGCGTCATCGATCGCCGCCTGGATCTCGGCGACCAGCGCCGGGTTGGCTGCGAGGTCGGCGACGGGGGTGTCGGCCGGCAGGTCATGCTGCTCCAACCAGGTCGGCACGCCCTCGGGGTCGAGGGTCACCAGCGCCGCAATGAACGGCTTGTTGTCGCCGACCACCATGCACTGGCTCACCAGCCAGTGCGCGCGGATCCGGTCCTCGAGCACCGCGGGCGCGACGTTCTTGCCGCCGGCAGTGACGATGATCTCCTTCTTGCGCCCGGTGATCCGCAGGAACCCCTGGTCGTCGAGTTCGCCGATGTCGCCGGAGTGGAACCAGCCGTCCGGCTCGAGCACATCGTCCGTAGCCTTTTCGTTCTTCCAGTACCCCTCGAAGATCTGCCCACCCTTGAGCAGGACTTCACCGTCGTCGGCGATCTTCACGCTGGCCCCCGGAATCGGGCGGCCGACGCTGCCGATCCGGATCGCGTCGGGGCGGTTGAGCGTGCTGGCGGCGGACGTCTCCGTGAGCCCGTAGCCCTCCAGGATCGTCACTCCGATACCCCGGAAGAAGTGGCCGAGCCGAGCCCCCAGCGGGGCGCCACCGGAAACCGCGTACTTCACGTGGCCACCGAGTGCGGCCCGCAGTTTCCCGAAGACAAGCCGGTCGAACAGCATGTGCTTCGCGCGCAGGATCAGACTCGGGCCACCAGTGTCCAGCGACTTCGAGTAGTCGATGGCGGTGTTGGCAGCGGCGTCGAAGATCCTGCCCTTGCCGTCCGCCACGGCCTTCATCCGCGCCGAGTTGTAGACCTTTTCGAACACCCGGGGGACGGACAGCAGGAACGTCGGCTGGAACTCCCCGAGCAGCGGCACGATGTTCTTCACGTCGCTGGTGTGCCCGAGCACGGTCCCCGACTCGATGCAGCCGATCTCGATCACCCGTCCGAAGACGTGGGCAAGCGGGATGAATAGCAGCGTGGACGCGCTGGCGTCGAACAGGTCGGGCACCCCTTCCACCGTGTTGTCGACATCGAAGCGCAGGTTCGAGTGGGTGAGGATGCAGCCCTTGGGCCGCCCGGTCGTGCCAGAGGTGTAGATGATCGTGGCCACGTCCGCCGGCTCCACGGCCGCCCGGCGGGCCTCGACCTCGTCGTCAGCGACGTCCGCACCCGCGGCCGTTAGCTCGTCCACTGCGCCTTCGTCCAAGACCCAGACGTGCTTCGTGGGCACCCTGTCCGCAACCTCGGCGAACGTCTGCTTGTGCCGGTCGGCCTCCAGGAAGACGCCGATGCAGCCGGCGTCGGACAGGATCCACTCCACCTGCTCGGCCGAGGACGTTTCGTAGATAGGCACCACGGTCGCCCCGACGAACCAGCCGGCGTAGTCAGCCAGCGTCCACTCGTAGCGCGTCGCGGACATGATGGCGATCCGGTCGCCGTGGCCGATACCGGCGGCGATCAGGCCCTTGGCCAGGGCTACCACTTCGTCGTGGAACTGCTTGGCGCTCACGTCGGTCCAGGTGCCGTCGACGTGTCGGCGCAGCGCGGTCTGATCCGGGTGCTTGACCGCGTGCTCGACGACAGAATCGGTCAGGCTTCCAGCGGTGATGGGCGCTGCCAGCGGCGCCTCGTTGACCTCCTGCATGACACTCCTCCTCGGAATGAATGGGCATTGCCGTCAATCACAGCAGCGTCGCTTAGCGTGACCTAAGTGCGGCAGTTTGCGACACTCTAACCCGGATCTCGGATCACACGGCGCAGCCGCGGCGAGAAGGCACGGGTGATCCGGGCGAGCAGCCGCCGCAGTCCTGCCCAATGGCTTGCGGCATCATCGACACGTGGCCGGAGTGGACCTTGTCGACGAGACGTTCATCGTGGCCTCGCCGGAGGTGCTCGCCGGCATCATCACCGATTCCGCCTATCACCGGCGCTGGTGGCCGGACCTGGATCTGACGGTGTTCATGGACCGCGGTCTGCTCGGCCAGCGCTGGTCGATCACCGGTGGGCTGGTGGGGTCATTGGAGATCTGGCTGGAGCCGTTCGCCGACGGGTGCATCGTGCACCACTACCTGCGCGCCGAGCCCAGCAATGACGGCCGCACGCCGGGTCCGCTGCCGGACACCCCGGCCGGTTGGCGCAAAGCGGCCAAACTGCGGGCGGCGCGAGCGACGGCCTGGAAGACGTCTGTCTGGGAGTTGAAGGCGCAGCTGGAGCAGGGTCGGGCAGCCGGAAACCCACCGGCGTAACGTTGCTGGCGAAAGATGAGGTGGGTGTGGCAGAGCAGACCGAGTCGAGCATCGTGATCGATGCGCCCGCGCAGCGCGTGATGGATGTCATCGCCGACCTGGGGACCTACCCGGAGTGGGCCGGCGTCAAGGCGACCGAGGTGCTGCGGGCGTTCCCGGACGGCCGGCCTGCACAGGTGCGCATGGTCATCGACAACGGGCCGATCAAAGACACCTACACCATCGAGTACGAATGGCACGGTGACGAGAAGGTCACTTGGCAACTCACCGAGTCGGAGGTCCTGCGCGACCTCGACGGGACCTATACGGTGACCGATCGGGGGGACGGTTCCAGTGAGGTCTCCTACCGACTCGTCGTGGATCTCATGATCCCGATCATCGGCAGCATCAAGCGCAAGGCCGAGAAGGCCATCGTCGACGCTGCATTGCGGGGTCTGAAGAAGCGAGTCGAGCAATGACCGACGACCAGCCGCAGTCGGAACCTTGGTGGCACGCCGCTCCAGCGCAGCCGCCCGTGGATTCTGTCCTCGTCGAGGGGATGAAACTCGCCGCGGTTCTGAGGGACTGGGCTGTGGAATCCGGCGCTGTGGCGGCGGTAACCGACATGGCGGCGTCGGCGGCGGCCAGCGCATCGGCGTACGTCAGCCAAGTCACCGAGGCTGCCGAGGAGCCGCAGGTCGCCGAACCGGTCGTGCGTTGCGCGGACTGTCCGGTCTGCCGCGCGCTGGACGCGCTAGATCACAGCAACCCGCAGATGGCGGCGACGGCCCGATCGGCGCTGGCGCAGATCACCGCGTTGGTGTCGGGATTCCTGCCCGGGGAGCAATAAGTCTGCGGCTGTCAAAGCCTCGGGGCTGCGAAGGCGGTTTGTGACTGACAGACCAGAAGCCCGCGGGTGCCAAGGCGGTTTGTGACTGACAGACCAGAAGCCCGCGGGTGCCAAGGCGGTTTGTGACTGACAGACCAGAAACTGGTCGCTGGGTCACAAAGCCTCGCGGGGGACTAACCCCCGGCCCGCGGGCTAGCGTGGTGCCATGGGCCTGACTGTGGGGATCGACATCGGGGGCACGAAGATCGCGGCCGGCGTCGTGGACGACCATGGCCGCATTCTGGCCCGCAAACGCGTGGCCACTGCCCGCCGTGACGCCGAGACCGTCGAGCACACCGTGAGCGACCTCGTCCGGCAACTGCAGGCCCATCACGAGATCGAAGCGGTTGGCATCGGAGCCGCAGGTTTCGTCGACGAGAAGCGCTCCCGGGTCAATTTCGCACCCAACCTGGGCTGGCGCGACGAACCGCTGCGACTGGCAGTGGAGTCCGAGATCAACCTGCCGGTGGTCGTCGAGAACGACGCGAACGCGGCGGCGTGGGGTGAGTACCGGTTCGGCGCCGGTCGCGGCACCGAGTACCTGGTCACCATCACGGTGGGCACTGGCATCGGCGCAGGGATCATCATCGACGGCAATCTTTACCGCGGGCGCTGGGGGGCTGCCGCGGAGTTCGGTCATCTGTGCGTGGAACCAGGCGGGCGGCCGTGCGGCTGTGGCAACCGGGGCTGCTGGGAGCAGTACGCCAGCGGCAACGCCCTGGTCCGAGAGGCGCGCTATCTGGCGTCCGAGCGGCGCACCGAGGCCGAGACGTTGCTGGACCTCGGTGACGGGACGCCGGAGGGGGTGCAGGGGGTCCACATCACTAACGCCGCGCGTGAGGGCGACCCGGTGGCGTTGGCGGCCTTCGATTTCGTGTCGCGGTGGCTGGGGCAGGGGATGGCCGACATCGCCGCGATCCTGGACCCGGAGTGCTTCGTGATCGGGGGCGGCGTGAGTGAGGCCGGGGACATTCTTCTCAACAGCACGGTCCGGGCGTTCAGCGAGTCGGTCACGGGCAAGGAGCACCGCACGCTGCCAAAGTGCGTTGTGGCGAAGTTGGGCAACACGGCTGGGCTGGTGGGAGCCGCGGACCTCGCCCGGCTGCGCTGAATAACTGCGCTTCAGCCAGTGGTGCGCTCTTCCCTCCCGGGCATTTCGGTGCCTGACGTGCCATCTGAGGTCGGGTTAGGCACCGAAACGCCCAAACGTCAGCTCGTCAGCTCCAGCGCCAACTGCTCGAGGAACAGCCCGATGTCGGTGACCACGCCCTGCGCCTGTGCGCTGCCCCGGTCGGACAACTTGGTCACCGTCGACGGGTTGATGTCCACGCACACCAGCGGGATCGACGCCGGCAGGATGTTGCCGGTCGCGATCGCGTGCAGCATGGTGGCGACCATGATCGAGAAGCCGACGTCCTTGAGCTCGGCGCGCATAGCCCGCTGACCCTCAATGACGTCGGTGTAGACGTCCGGAAGGGGGCCGTCGTCACGCACCGAGCCCACAAGCACGAACGGCTTGTCGTTCTTGACCATCGTGTACATCAGCCCGCCCGTGATGGCGCCCGCTTCGACCGCACCGGCAATGCTGCCGTGGCTGCGCACGCGGTTGATCGCCCGGATGTGGTTCTCGTGGCCGTGATCGACGCCGGACCCCTTGCTCAGATCGACGCCGAGGCTCGTGCCGTACATGTTCGACTCGATGTCGTGCACGGCTAGCGCATTGCCGGCGAACAGCACGTCCACGTACCCAGCCTCGACCAGCTTCGACAGCGCAGGCGCACCACCCGTGTGCACGATGGCCGGGCCGCCGACCCACAAAATTCGCTTGCCCGCCTCCTTGCACTCGCGCATCTGGTCGGCGATCTGCCTGACCTGCAATGCCTGTGGCTTCTCGCTGGAGACCACGGAGTTCATGAACTCGAAGATCGTCTCGGAGGAGGGCTTCGGCGGGGGCGGGACCACGACCTTGACGCCGAGGAAGCCGATGGCCACGGGCTCGCCCGCGGCCACATCCGACATGGGGACGGTGGTGATGCCGCCGTCGCGCAAGACCAGCCCGCAGTCCATCTCGGGGTTCTGCACTGGGATCCAGTCGCCGTCCACCCGCACGTAGGTCTCGAAGTTCGTGCTCGAGTGGAAGCCCTCAGGGAACACCCCGGCCATGGGCGCCGGCTGGAACTCCGCGTCGCTGGTCTCGACCGGGTTGACGCCGAAGTTTTGCAGCCGCACGAGCAGGTCGTTGAGCGCGACTGGGTCCTCGTGCGTGATCGTGATGCGTGCTCGCGATTCGTCGTTCTTGGTCTTGCCGAAGACCAGATCATCGATCTCGTAGTCCGCGCCGATCTCGAGGATGTTGTCCAGGACGCGGCTGAGCTGCCCGGAGTCGATCAAGTGGCCCTGCAGCTGCACGACTTCGCTCATCATGAGCGCATCCTGTCACGCACCCGCCCGGCATTACACGACTGAACCGTCGTCCCAGCCGTCCTCGGGTTCGTTGGGATGGCGCAATACCAGTGTCAGAAAGCCGGCGACGAAGGCGACCACGCCCAGGGACACCAGGCCTGGCCCGACGATGCCCGGTAGCAAGACCCCGGCGAACAGCAACAGCGGCCCCCCGATCGTCCCGACCCAGGCGAACCGGGAGACCACGTCCAGGCGGGGTAGCGGGGGAGGCTCCGGCGGCTCGAACGTCTCCTCGGGCAGGTCCAGGAACTCCGGTGCGGGTTCCAAGGCCTCCGCCGGGGGCATCGAGTCTCCGAGGTCCGCGACGATCTGCTCCCACGCGTTCTCGTCGTAGGGCACCGGGTCGTCGGGTGACTTGCTCATCGCCCACTCACCCTACGCGCGAAATCCAGGCTCGCAGCGAACACGGTGTCAGCATCGTTGTCCAGCGTGGCCACGTGGAACGAGTCCTCCAGCATGATTTCCTCGACATCGGTACTGCCCACGTTGGCCAGCAGCCAGGTCACATTTGACGGCTCGGCGACGTGATCGTCGGCGCTGCGGATGACGAGCAGTGGAGCGGTCATGCGGTCGATCTCACTGCGCGAGGCCGCCCACAGCCGGGTGAGCGAATGGGCCGCGCGCAAGGGAATGCGGTCGTAGGCGCCTTCCGTGATCCCGGGCCGCTTGATGTCGTCGTTGCGGTTCGGCCAGGAGCTCACGACCCCCCGCAGCGCCGTGAGGTAGGGCCACTCGCGACGCTCGGTCTGGATGATCGGATTGACCGCAACAACGCCGGCGACGTCATGCTCTTCGGCCAGCCGCAGCCCGAGCGTGGCACCGGCGGAAAGGCCCATCACAACGCATGACGAGCTGCGGTGACGTAACCACGATGCGGCACGTTCCACTTCTGTGTACCAATCGATCCAGGTGGTCCGGTTGAGGTCCTGCCACCGTGTGCCGTGCCCGGGCAGCCGCGGAGCGATCACCGTGTGACCGGCGTCGGCGAGGTACTGCGCCCACGGACGCACCGAGACCGGGGAGCCGGTGAAACCGTGGATGACCAGAATGCCGAGGTCGTCGCCCTGCTGGGCGAACGGCTGCGCACCCTCGATCAACGGCATGATGACTCCTGGTCCGGGTGTTCCGATAGTCTCACTGGGTTGTCCCGGATCGGGTCCGCGGGAGCGGCCGAGGGTGCAGAATGGTCTCCACGGATCATTGCCCATGGGGCCCCGCGACCATAGGGTCGATGGTGAAGGATTCGATTACCGGGAGGCCGCCGCAGTGTTGTACTGGTTCTTCAAGTACATCCTGATCGGGCCCTGGCTGCGCCTTCTGTTCCGCCCGCAGGTCGAAGGCCTGGAGAACATTCCCAAGGACGGTCCGGTCATCCTGGCCAGCAACCACTTGAGTTTTTCGGACTCGTTCTTTTTGCCCCTGATGGTGCCTCGGCACATCACATTCCTAGCCAAGGCCGAGTACTTCAACGGCACCGGTCTCAAGGGCTGGTTCAATCGCTGGTTCTTCTCCGGCGTCGGCCAGGTGCCGATCGACCGGTCCGGGGGTTCGGCCTCCGACGACGCCCTGCACACCGCGCTTCGCATCCTCGGCCAGGACAAAGTGCTCGGAATCTATCCCGAAGGCACCCGTTCGCCGGATGGCCGCTTGTACCGCGGTAAGACCGGGGTTGCGCGGGTGGCACTGGAGGCCAACGTGCCCGTGATCCCGGTGGCCATGATCGGCACCCGCGAGATTCAGCGCCCGGGCAAGGTCCTGCCCAGCATCAAGCGGGTGGGGATCAAGATCGGCGCTCCGTTGGACTTCTCGCGCTACGAGGGCATGCAGAACGACCGGTTCGTCCTGCGCTCGATGACCGACGAGATCATGTACGAGCTCATGGAGCTGTCCGGCCAGGAGTACGTGGACCTCTACGCCTCGCGGGCCAAGGAGGTCATCGCGGACGGGGAGTCGGTGCAGGAAGCGGCGGCAGCGCAGGCGTCGTAGTCCCAGCAGACCGCTGAGTTACTCTGAAACGGTGTCGGATCTGCCCTCCCACAATCTGATCGATTGGCCGGAACTGCCTGCTGCGCAGCAACCGGTGTGGCCCGACGCTGCTCGGTTGGCGAAGGTCAGCGCTGAGCTTGCCGTCGTGCCGCCGCTGGTGTTCGCGGGGGAGTGCGACCAGCTGACCGAGAACCTCGGGCAGGCTGCCCGCGGCGAGGCTTTTGTCCTGATGGGCGGGGATTGTGCGGAGACGTTCGCGGCCAACACCGCCGACTCGATCCGGGCCCGGTTAAAGACGCTGCTGCAGATGGCGGTCGTGCTGCAGTACGGATCGCGGATGCCGGTGGTCAAGATCGGGCGGATGGCCGGGCAGTACTTCAAGCCCCGCTCGAAGCCCACCGAGACCCGCGGCGACACCACGCTGACGTCGTACTTCGGCGACGGGCTCAACGCGATGGAGTTCACTCCGGAGGCGCGCGACATCGATCCACAGCGGCTGCTCGGGGCGTACCACGCGTCGAGTGCGGCGCTGAACCTCGTGCGGGCCTTCACCCAGGGCGGCTACGCGGACCTTCACCAAGTGCATGCGTGGAATCAGGACTTCGTGCGCGAGTCCGAGGCGGGCATGCGCTACGAGCGGCTGGCGCGCGAGATCGACAATGCGCTGGCGTTCATGAAGGCGTGCGGGGCCGACCCCGAGGAGTTCCGGCGGGTCGACTTCTTCGCCAGCCACGAAGCGCTGGTGCTGGACTACGAACGGCCGCTGGTGCGTATCGACTCGCGTACCGGGCTGCCCTATTCGGTGTCCGGGCACTTTTTGTGGGTGGGCGAGCGGACCCGGGACCTGGGCGGCGCGCACGTGCAGTACGCGTCGCTGATCCGCAATCCGGTGGGCGTCAAGATCGGCCCCAGCGCGTCGCCGGAAGACGTGGTGGCGCTGGCTGAGCGGCTCAACCCCGACCGGGTGCCAGGCCGTTTGACGCTGATCAGCCGCATGGGTGCCGGGCGGGTGACCGAGGTGCTGCCGGCGATCGTCGAGAAGGTAGAGGCCAACGGCCACCCGGTGGTCTGGGTGTGCGACCCGATGCACGGCAACACCCGCGAGACGGCCGGAGGTGTGAAGACCCGGCAGTTCGAGGACGTCGCCGCAGAGGTGCACGGGTTCTTCGAGGTGCACCAGAAGCTGGGCACGTTCCCCGGCGGCTTGCACATCGAACTCACCGGCGACGACGTCACCGAGTGCCTGGGGGGCGTGGGTGGGCCGCAGGAGCAGGATCTGCCCTACCGCTACGAGACGGCCTGCGACCCGCGGTTGAACCGGGTGCAGAGCCTGGAGCTGGCGTTCGAGGTGGCGCAGCGGCTCGCTGATCGCTAACTGCGACCCTTTGGTGGATTTGCGCCAAGTCCGACGTGGCGCAATTGACGCAAAGCGTCGCCGACTCAGGTGATCGTCAGCGTCACCGTGGTCCCGCGCACCGCCTGCGTCCCACCATCAGGGTCCTGCGAGATGACGCGATTGGCCAGCGTGACGCCGAACTGCTCGTGCGTCTCGACCTTGAACCCGGCCTGCTCGAGCGTGGCCTTGGCCGACTCGGTGTCCATGCCGACCACGCCGGGCACCGAAATGTACTCCGAGCCCTTCGAGACCACCAGCCGCACCGTGTCGCCTCGATAAGCGGTGGTTCCGCCGCTCGGATTGCTGCTGATGACCCGGCCCAAGGCGACGCTGTCGTCGTACTGCTCCGTGGTCTTCACCCGGAACCCCGCCGCTGACAGGGCTGCCTGCGCCTGCTCGACAGTCTGGTTCGTGACGCTGGGGACGACCACCGGCTCCGGGCCCATCGACACGGTCAGCGACACCGCTGTTCCGCGTTTCAACGGCGTACCCACGGCAGGATCCGTGCGCATGATCTGGCCCTGCGGCCACTTGCGGCTGTAGTCCTGCAGGATCTGGCCGGTCTCGAGGTTGTTGTCCGAAAGCAACTGGCTGGCGTCATCCTGCGACATGCCCTTCACGTTGGGCACCCGGTACCGCTCAGGCCCCTTCGAGAGCACGACCGAAACCGTGCCGTTGGCCGCCACTCGCTGACCGGCACCGGGGTCACTGCTGATGATCGTCCCGGCTTCCCGGCGCTCGGAGTACTGCTCGTCGGAGACCTGCATGGTCAGGCCCATCGACTCCAACTTGGCCAAAGCCTCGGAGCGGGTCAGGCCTGTGAGCTTGGGCGTGCTGACAGTGTCCATCGTGCCGAACTGCCAGCCGAAGTACCCGACCACAGCCGCGAGCAGCAACAGCAGGACCAGCACGATCGGGCCTTTGCGACGCTTGCGTTTCACAGGCGGGGGTGGCGGAGGTGTCACGGACGGTGGGTCGATGACGGCCACTGCCGGACCCGCACTGACCTCCGGCTCGATGGGGTCGGCCACAGCCGTCGCGGCAGAAGCGTGCGAATCGATGACGAACGGGCTGTCGACGACCAGCGGTTCGGCAATGGCAGCGGTCGGCGCAACGACCACTGGCGCAGGAGTCGCCAATTGCCGAGGCGCGGCAGCCGTCGGATCGGCCGTGCGCCGCAAGGCAGCCACCGCGGTAAGCATCTCGTCGGCCGTCTGAAAGCGGTCGGCCGGGTTCTTGGCTGTGGCCTTGGCGCACAAGTCGTCGATCCGGGCATCCACGTCGACGAACGCACTCGGGTCGGGGACGCGCTGGGTCTGGTGCAGGGCCAGCACGTCGTCGGGGGAGTCGGCGCGGAACGGCACATGGCCGGTGAGCATCTCGAACAGCAGGATCCCGCTGCTGTAGAGGTCGCTGCGCGGATCGGGCGCGCGGTCGGAGAACTGCTCGGGCGCCAGATAGGCCGCAGTACCCAGCAGCATCGTGGCGCGGAAATCGCCGGCCTCGATCGCCCGCGCCAGGCCGAAGTCGGTCACTTTCACGTCGCCGGTGTCGGTGATGAGTACGTTCTCCGGCTTCATGTCCCCGTGGACGAAGCCCGCGGCGTGGGCAGCGCGCAGACCCTTCAGAACACCGGACAAGACGTCGAGGGCGCGGGCCACGGGCAACCGGCCACCCCAGGTGACCTCTTGGCGCAGAGTGCGGCCCGGTACGTACTCCATGACGAGGTAGAACGCGTCGGCCGTGCGGCCCCGGTCGTAGACGGCCACCACATGCGGATCGGACAGCCGGGCAGCCGCGCGGGCCTCGGTCACGAACCGTTCGGTGAAGCCCTCCTCGTGGACAAGGTTGTCGTTCATGATCTTGATCGCGACGACCCGTTCGAGGCGGGAATCGAACCCCTCGTAGACCGTGCCCATGCCGCCCCCGGCCACGACCCGGTCCACGCGGTAGCGGCCGTCAAGGACCCGCCCGCACAGATCGGAGGTGGTACGCACGTCTTCGAGTGTACGTACCGGTGTCGCCTCGCCCAATGACCGGACATCATGGGGTCATGGCCTCCCAACGTGAGCAGATCGCCATGTCATCCGACGAGATCAGCGACTTCCTGGAGCAGGGCGGGACGGTCCAAGTGGCGTTGTACGGTCCTGACGGCTACCCCGACATCACTCCCATGTGGTACGTCATCGACGGCGACATGCTGTGGATGCGGACCTATGGCAAGAGCCAGAAGGTGATCAATGCCCGTCGTGACCCGCGCTGCTGCGTGCTCATCGAAACCGGTGACAAGTACCTGGAATTGCGAGGCGTGCAGGTCACCGGAGATCTGCAGGTCAGCGACGACGTGGACCGGATCTGCTGGGTGGCGGCGCGATTGATGGTGAAGTACGAGGGCGTCGACGCCGGGCACATCCCCGCGCTGGAGGCGGCCTACGCCGAGCGCGCGCCCAAGCAGGTGGCGTTGGGGTTGTCCTTGGAACGAATCGTGTCCTGGGACCATCGGAAACTCGCGTGATCTATCTGGCGGTGCTGGCCGGCATCTTCCTGGCCAGTGCGTGGCTGGAGCTGGTGGTCAAGACCCGAGTGTTCCGCCGCTGGCGGCGACTCCTGCTCGCGTTGGCCGTGACGATTCCGCCGTTGATGCTGTGGGACTGGTACGCCATCAGCCGAAGGCACTGGCACTTCCACATGATGACCGGGGCGCAGATCGGGATCGTGCCGGTGGAGGAGTTGCTGTTCTTCATCGTCGTGCCGATCGCCGGGATTCTCAGCCTGGAGGCGGTGCGAGCGGTCAAGCAGTGGCCGGCGGGGGACGAGGCGTGACCTACACGCAGATCGCTTTTGTCGCGGCGGTTGCCGCGGTGGCACTGGATCTGTTGCTGCGCACACGGCTCGTGACGCGCAAGGTGTTCTGGGTGTCGTACGCGATCATCCTGTTCTTCCAACTGCTGTCCAACGGGGTACTGACTGGCAGCGGGACCGTGCATTACGACGGGGCTGTCATCTTCGGCGACTCCAGCCCAGAAGGGGTGCGGCCGCCGTTCCTGGGGCAGGGCCGGATCGCCTACGCGCCGGTCGAAGACCTGCTGTTCGGTTTCGCCATGATCCTGTGGTCGCAGGTGTTCTGGATTTACTTCGGGCGTCGAGGAGTGCAGCGGAAGCCGCGGTCGGGACCGCCGATCTGGGAACGGCGCTAGACGAAATCACCCACGCTGCTGTCTGGCGCGGGGACTTTGCTCTAACGCCGGGCGCGCACGGCCCGGATCGCCGCAGGACCCGCCACCGCCAGTCGCCGTCGCACCGGGACCCGGGCGCGTTTGGTGAAGACGTCATAGTCGTTGGCCTCGACCTCGTCGACGATGCCGCAGTAGAGCTCACTGGCCGCCGCAATGCAGGGCTGGGACGCCGGCGCCAGCATCGCGATTCCCGGGTTCGCGGTGGCTTGCAACATCCGCACCCGGCCGATCTGCGCGGCCAGCGCCTCCCGCCAGTTGTCGTTGACCCGCCGATCCCGAACGTCGGCGGCCGTCACACCGTACTCGGCGAGTTCGGCCAGTGGCAGGTAGATGCGCCCGCGCTGCAAATCCTCTCCCACGTCCCGGATGAAATTGGCCAGCTGGAAGGCAATCCCCAGGTCCCGGGCATGGTCGTAGGCGCGCTTGCTGCGGGGTTCGAGGATCGGCACCATCTGCAGGCCGATGACCGCCGCCGAGCCGTACACGTACTCGAGCAGATCCTCGTAGGTCTGGTACTCCGTCACCGTGAGATCCATGGCCATGGAATGGAAGAACGCGGCGAAATGGTCGCCCGGGATCGACCACCGTACGGCAGTGTCGACCGCCGCCGCTCCCACCGGGTCGTCGCTTTCGCCGCGGGTCAGGTCTGCCATGAACCCATCGGCCCAATGCCGCAGGGCATCTGCCCGCTGCTGCGGGGTGAAGGCCGGGTCGATCCGGTCCACGATCTCGTCGGCGTAGCGGGCCAAGCCGTACAGAGCATGAACGTACGGCCGCTTGCCGATCGGCAGCAGGCGAGTGGCTAGGAAATAGGTCTTGCCGTGCTCGGCGTTCAGTTGCCGACAGCGCAGATACGAGGCCTGCAGGCGGGGTTCGGTGATCCCGGCGGCGCGCAGCTCACGGGTCGACATAGTGGCTATTGTCACCCCTGCGCTGCTGCAGTGCTGGGTCGCCCGCCATGCCACCATGGGACGCGTGAGCGAGGCGCAGGCAGCAGAGCATCCCGCCGCCCAGCACTCGTTCTTCGTCCATTACGTCGTGGTTGGCCTGGTCGGTTCGATCTTGGTGGCCATCGGCTCCCTTGGAGTGGGCTGGCTGCCGGTCAACACCTCGCTCTATGGCAATCCCGTCGTGTCCGCGCTGCGCAGTCCCGATGCGGGCGTGGCCCTGGCCCGCTTCTGCGTGATTGCGGGTATGGCGCTGGTTCTGCAGGCGTGGCTGGTATTGGGTTACGACGTACTTCGGGGCAGGGTGCGCAGTCTCCCGGCTTTGTGGTGGACGTTGTTCGCCTGGAGCGCCCCACTGCTGCTGACCCCGCCGTTGTTCAGCCGCGACGCCTTCGCGTACTTCACCCAAGGCAAGCTGCTCATCCAGGGCCTCAATCCCTACGACGTCGGCGTGGCGGCCGAGTCTGGGTGGTTCAACGACGGGGCCGACCCGCTGTGGGCGGAGTCGCCCACGCCATACGGCCCGCTGTTCCTGCTTCTGGAGCGGGGGGTGGCCGAGTTCGTCGGGCCGCATCCGGTGTGGGCGGCGATCGCGTTCCGGTTGTGGGCGATGCTGGCTGTCGCTGTGCTCGCCGTGTGTGTGCCGATCCTGGCCCGGCGGCACGGCATCAGTGATGCGAAGGCGCTGTGGCTGGCTGTTTTGAACCCGCTCGTCCTCATGCACTTCGTGGCGGGAGCGCACAACGATGCGCTGATGACAGCTTCCGTCGTGGCAGGTCTGTTACTCGCCGTGGATTACAAGCCGGTTTTGGGCACGATCGTGTTGGCCATCGGTATAAGCGTCAAACCGATCGCGTTGGTGGCGCTGCCGTTCATCGGGCTGATCTGGGCTGGTGTCAATGCAGGATGGGGTGCGCGGATCCGGGCCTGGTTGGCCTCGGGCGCCATCACGGTGGTCGTGGTCGTTGGACTTGGGATGATCTCCGGAACCGGGCTGGGCTGGATCGCTGCCCTGTCCACGCCGGGGACGATCCGTACCTGGCTGTCACCGCCCACGGCCCTGGGGCTGGTGACAGGTGGCGCGGTACGCGCGGTCGGGTTTGGCGATCACGTCGACCTCGCGGTGCAGGTGTTCCGTGGGCTGGCGACGCTGGCGGCGGTCGGCATCCTGCTGTACCTCGTGCTGCGTCCCCGGGGTCGCTCGGGTGTGCGGGGCGCGGGGCTGGCGCTGTTGACCGTGGTCGTCCTGGGTCCGGTGGTTCAGCCCTGGTACCTGCTCTGGTCGCTGCCGGTGATCGTGGCCGCCGGCATGGCTTCCCGCTGGCTGCACGCGACGATCCTGATCACGGCAGTACTGACCTTGCACGGGGTGGCTGGGACGAGCGCCACCAGCGACGCGCTGTTCGAGTTCAGCGACGGCCTGGGCTTGTTGCTGGTCGCGCTGGTGCTGGCCGTGATCGTGTGGGCTTCGCCGCGGGAACGGGTCCTGCTTTTAGGTGATTCGGACGACCCGGGGCTGGTGCCGGACGACCGCCCCGCGCAGGCGCGCTTCGATCAGATGGTGATCTCACGCTGAAGGTGTCCGGATTTGCAACACGTTTAGCGTCACGGGCCCGAAAATCCCGCACAAAAAGGGCATTTCGGGCGCACTGAAGGCGAACGCGTTGCAGATCCGGACACGAACTCAGCGCCAGGCCTTCGAGCGGTACCGCGGATCGTGCCCGACGACCCGTTCGGCGGCCAGCCGACCGCTGATCAGCACCATCGGCACGCCAACTCCCGGCTGCGTGCCGGAACCTGCGAACACAACGTTCTGCCCCCAGTGGTTGGAAGGACGGAACGGTCCGGTCTGCAGAAGTGAATGGGCGGCGCTGAACGGCGCGCCCGCGTACATGCCCCGGCGTTCCCACTCGGCCGGGTCCGTGATGCTCTCGACTTCGATCGCGTCGGTGAAACCCTTGTAGCCCCGCCGTTCCATCAGAAGCAGCGCGGCATCGCGGAACTGCGGCTGCGGCCAAGAAACGCGACCCTGAGAATTGGGTGTGGGGAACAGGACGTAGTACACGTGCTTGCCGGGCGGCGCGAGGCCGGGATCGGTGTGCGTGGGATGAGTGACCAGGAAACTCGGGTCGGTCATGAGCCGTCCGTCGAGCAGTTCGTCGAACGTCTTTTGCCAGGCCGTCCCGAAGTGGATGTTGTGGTGGGCGATCCCGCTATAGGACTGTGAGGAACCGGCCAACAACAGCCAGCAACTGGGCGAGTACGTGAGGCGCCGGCGCAGCGGCTCGCCCAGCAGCTCCTGCCGGGCGACGGGCAGATCCGGGTTCAGCACCACGACGTCAGCCGGGTACCGGGAACCGTCCGCCGTGATCACCGCAGTCGCACGGTCACCCACCCGCTCCACCGCGGTCACATCCTGTCCGTACTGGATCGTGACTCCGTGCTTGGTTGCCGCGTCGGCCATGGCCTGCGGCAGGGCGTGCATGCCGCCCCGCGGCAGATACACGCCCGCGACCGAGTCCATGTAGGAGATGACCGAGTAGAGCGCCAACGCCTTGTACGGCGACAGTCCGGCGTACATGGCCTGGAACGCGAAGATCCGGCGGGTGCGGGGATCGGACAAGAAGCTGTTGACCCTCTTCTGCAGCCGCCCGAAGCCCCCCATCGCCACTAGCCGAGCCAGGTTCGGGGTGACGAGGTCCAGAGGGGAGTCGATGTTGCGGTCCATGAAGTCGCGGATCTCGACCCGGTACATCTGTGCGACGTAGTCCACGAACCGGCGGTAGCCCGCGGCCTCCTTCGGCCCGATCACGGATTCGATCTCCGCGGCCATGCGATCCGGGTCGGCGAACACGTCGAGCTGCGAGCCATCGGGGTAGAAGGCACGGTAGGCCGGGTCCAGAGGAATCAGCTCAAGCCAGTCGCGGTAATCCTCACCTAGCGCCGTGAAAGCATCGTCGATGAGATCCGGCATGGTCAGAACCGTGGGCCCGGTGTCAAAGCGGAACCCGTCGATCTCGAGCCGCCCGGCCCTGCCTCCCGGGGTCTGCTCCCGCTCCAGGACCACCACGTCGCGCCCGGCGCCGGCCAGATGCATCGCTGCGGAAAGCCCCGCAAGGCCGGAACCGACGACGACCACCCGCTGGGTGGAACCTGCAACCGAGAACATCAGGCCGTCCGGCGTGTGGCAAGCACCATGAGCCGCTGAAAGGCGGCGAGTGTCACCTCATCGAGTTCCATCGCCGCGAGTACTTCGGCGCAGCGGGCAAAACGCTCGTCGATCATGCGCTCGACTTCGGCGCGGGCTCCCGTTCCCGTGATGACCTCGCGCAGTTGGTCGACCATCGCAGGGGTGATCGCCGGGTCGCCGAGATGCCGGCGCAGCATGTCCTGTTGGACAGCGTCGGCGTTGTTCCAGGCCAACGCCACCAGGGCCGTGCGCTTGCCCTCCCGCAGGTCGTCGCCGGCCGGTTTGCCGGTCTCCGCCGGATCGCCGAATACGCCGAGCAGGTCGTCGCGCAACTGGAACGCCTCACCCAGCGGAATGCCGAAATCAGAGAGTTGGCGCAGGTGCTCCGACCCCGCCCCGGCCGCGGCCGCGCCGATGTGCAGCGGGCGCTCGACGGTGTACTTCGCCGACTTGAACCGGGCCACGCGCAGCGACTCCTCGAGGCTGAATGCGCCGCGGGCCTGCTCGAGTAGGTCGAGGTACTGCCCGGCCATGAGTTCGGTGCGCATCTCGTCGAACAATGGCTTCACTGCGGTCAGAGCCGCGGGTGGAAGGTCGCTGTTCGTCAGCAGTTCGTCCGACCAACTCAGGCACAGATCGCCGAGCAGGATCGCCGACCCGGTGCCGAAGTCCTCGGGGGAGCCGAGATACCCGTGCGACCGGTGCATGCTGGCCAGTCGCCGGTGCGCTGCCGGCTTGCCGCGGCGGGTGTCGGAACCGTCCATGACGTCGTCGTGAATCAACGCGCATGCCTGCAGAAACTCCAAGGCACTGGCGGCTTTGAGGATCGGCCCGTCGGGGTCGCCACCGGCGCTGCGCCACCCCCAGTACGCGAACGTGGGGCGAAGTCGCTTGCCGCCGTCGAGCAGGTCCTCGAGGGTGTCCAGCAGCGGAAGGAGGTCACTGCTGATGGCCGAAAACACCTCGACCTGCTCGCGCAGAAAGCCGGACAGAATCCCGGCGACGTCCGCCCGGAACTGGCGCAGTTGTGCGTCTATATCCGCAGTGGGCGTGGTGGTCATGATCTCAGCCTAGGTGCACTTGCGTGACCCGGCATGTGCTCAGGCGACCTCGAACTCCCAGATCTGCGAGCCAGTCGCAGCCGGTCGGGAAGCGCCGTGTCCGGCGGCGAATTCCTGGGATTCACGCCAGGCCTGATAGGCCGATTCGTCATCCCAGCGCGTGTACACCAGGTACTGGTCAATGCCCGCGATCGGGCGCAGCAGTTCGAAGTGCTGAAAGCCTGGCGCACCATCGACGGCACCCTTACGGGCGGCGAAGCGGGCTTCCAGCGTCTCGCGCTGGTCGGCCGGAACAGTGAGGGCGTTGACGACTACGTAGGCCATAGGTCTGAGACTATCGCCGGGCTCTTGCTGCGAACTTGCCCGCGCTGTCGCGAAGGCGAACGCGACACGCCGGGAATTGCGGCGACAACGCGACAATGCGGGTCTCAGGCGGTTCCGAGGCCCCAACTACAATCCGGACATGCCTGCCACCCGCTCGTCTGTGCGCGAGCGCATCGACGCCGGGGCACGGTCCTTCTCGTTCGAGTTCTTCCCGCCGAAGACGCCCGAAGGTGAAAACCACCTCTGGGATGCGATCCGTCGGCTGGAGCCACTGCACCCGACCCTGGTGTCAGTGACCTACGGCGCGGGCGGCACGACCCGTGACCGCACCGTGCAGATCACTCGCCAGATCGCCCACACCACGACGCTGACCCCGATGGGCCACCTGACCTGCGTGGGTTCGACCGTCGCAGAACTTCGCGCGGTGATCGCAGAGTATGCCGACGCCGGGGTGCACCACGTGCTGGCGTTGCGCGGCGACCCGCCCGGCGGTCCAGAAATGCCATGGACCTCCACCCCAGGCGGTCTGGAGCACGCTGACGACCTCGTGGAACTTGTGGCCCAGTTGGGCGACTTCAGCGTCGGGGTGGCCGCGTTCCCGGACGTGCATCCAAACTCGCCGTCGTTGGAGTTCGACGTGGCCGTCCTGAAAGCCAAGCAGGAACGCGGCGCGGACTTCGCGATGACCCAGATGTTCTTCGAGCCCGAGCCGTACTTCCGGCTGGTGGAAGCGGCCACCAGTGCCGGAGTGGAGATGCCGATCATCCCCGGGATCATGCCGGTCACGAACGTCCGGCAAATTGAGCGTTTCGCGCAGTTGCAGGGGACGCCGCTGCCACCTGCGATGGTGGCCCACTTTGAAGCCGTGACCGACGACCCCGAAGCCGTCGTGGAACTGGGCATCGAATACGCGGCGACATTGTGTGACCAGTTGCTGGAGGGCGGTGCGCCCGGCCTGCATTTCTTCACGCTCAACCGTTCGTTCTCCACGTTGCGGTTGTACCGCGACCTAGGCTTGACGGTGTGACGCGAAGCGAGTACTTCGAGCGTTGGGGGCGGTTGCATGGAGGCCTTGATCCCCGCACGTCGATCCCGGTTCAAGTCTGGTTGAGCATCACTTACGTTCTGGCACGCCCACTGGCCGCGGCCCGGTTGTCGCCGAATGCGGTGACGTTGCTCGGCATGCTCGTCGCGCTCACGGTTCCGTATCTGGTGCATACCGACCACCTGTTGGTCGCTGGCGTGGTCGCGCTGGTCGCCGGTGTCATCGACAACCTCGACGGGGCCGTGGCCATCATGTCGGGCAAGAGCAGCGACTTCGGTTACGTGCTGGACAGCGTGGCCGACCGGGTGGGCGACGTCGCGCTGCTGGTCGGGCTGGGGCTGGCTGCCGCTTCGCCGTGGCCGGCTTTGGGCGCCGCGTTCCTGTCGTTCCTACAGGAGTACACCCGGGCGCGGGCCTACGCGGTCGGCTTCACCGAGATCGGTGTGATCAGCCTGTCCGAACGACCCACTCGGGTGCTGGTCGTCGGGATGTTCCTGATCGCCACTGCTGTTGCTGGAGCCATCTGGGCGACCATTGGCGGCTGGTTGGCACTGACGGTCAGCATCCTCGGCCTCGGGCAGGTGCTGTGGGCGGTGCGGCGGCGGCTGGTCTAGCAACGCAATCGGTGAGCACGCTGGGCGCCAAAGGCCCGCCCTGGTGCTCACGGATCGCGCGTGCTTAAGCCCGGCCGATCAGCCCGGCCACGATCTCGGCGCCAAGGCCGACCAGTGGCAGCCCGCCGCCAGGGTGTACGGACCCGCCCACCAGGAACAGGCCCGGAATGGGCCCGCGGTTGCCGGGTCGCAAGGCTGTCGATAGGCGACCGTTGCTGGACATGCCGTAGATGCTGCCGCCGGGGGACAGGGTCGCGTGTTCGAGGTCCTGTGGGGTTCGCAGTTCACGCCAGCGCAGGCGCGGGCGTAGATCCACCCCGCGCCGGGCGAGCACGTTGAGGATGTGGTCGGCGTAGGCTTCCCGATCCGTCCAGTTGATGCCGGCGGGGGCGTTGACGAGCACGAACCAGGCCTCGCTCCCGGGCGGCCGCATCTGCGGATCGTCCGGCACGCAGGCGTAGATCGCCGGGTCGGGCAGGGGTTGTGGGTGGGAGCTGAAGAGACCGTCGAACTCCGCGTCGTAATCGGCGGGGAACCACACGTTGTGGTGCGCGATACCCGGAGTGGTGCCGTCCACGGCCAGCAGCATCACGAAGCCCGAGAACGAAGGCTGCATGCGACCCATCCGGCGCAATGGCCCGCGACTGCGGGGATCGTCGATCAGGTCCGAATAGACACTGCGGGCGTCGATGTCGGTGACCACGACGTCTGCGGGATAGCCGTCCACACCAGTCACGCCATTGGCGTCGGTCGTGATCCGCTCGACCTCGACGCCGAAGCGGAACTCCACGCCGAGATGGAGGCAGCGTTCGTGAAGCGCCTGTGCCAACGTGTGCAAGCCGCCGCCGAGGTGCCAGACGCCGAATGTCTGCTCCACGAACGGGATGGTCACCAGGGCGGCCGGGCTGCGGCGCGGATCGGAGCCCGTGTAGGTCGCGTAACGGTCAAGGATCATTCGGGTGCGGGGATCCGACAGAGTGCCATGGCCGAGTGCCCGCATCGTCGACCACGGGGCGACGGTCTGCAGGCGGCGGGGGGAGCGCGCCAGCGGCAACAAGTCGCGGAAGCCATCTACCGGCGAGCCGAGCACGTCACTTCGGGTGAGCCCCCAGATGTCACCAGCCCGGCGCATCAGTGCCCGCCATTCCTGCTCCGCCGGCTGGCCGAACGCCGCCCCCAGGGCATGCGCGCAGGCACCGATTCCTGCACCGGGCATCACGACCGAACTGCCGTCGATGAAGTGGTAGGCGAACGCGGGGTCGCCCTCCTGCAGATCGACGCTGTCCTCGAGGCTGCGTCCGGTCTTGAGGAACAGGTCGCGATAGACCGCGGGCAGGGTCAGCGTGCTGGGCCCGAGGTCGAACGTGAAACCGTCGCGGGAGAAACCGGCGTTCTTCCCGCCGGGGACGTCGGCCTGTTCGAAGACAGTGACGGTGTGCCGGGTAGCAGCGAGCCGGGCTGCGACGGCCATTCCGCCCATTCCGGCACCGACGACAGCGACCCTGGCCACGCGTCGAGGCTAGCCGCCGCGATTGGATGGGCGATGTGCAGGTGGTGCCCGAAGTGTTGCCCGATTACGCGTGGGCCGGTTCTGATCCCGTGGTGGCCGGTGTGCACCTCGGCGCGTGGGTGGATGGGTTGCTGCCGCTGGCGCTGGAACCGGCGCACGAACTACCCGATGCGCCAGCTGGAATGGATGCCGACCTGGTGCCGGTGCAGCACGTTGCGATCCGGGTGCTGAGCGCGTACTGGCACGAGGGCTGGCCGCACGCCGTGCCGGGAGCCTGGCTGCGGCCCGTAGTGTTCGATCGGCTGGTAGCTGCTGCGAACTCCTTGCCAGAACCGTTCGGGCTGGCCGTGTGGGATGCCTGGCGCGACCCGCGGCTGCAGGCCGTCCTGCACGACCGGGTGTACCGCGACGGGTCGCTGGCACCGGGCTTCGTCGCCTATCCCGACCCTGACCCACGCCGCTGCCCGCCGCATGCCAGTGGTGGCACGGTCGACCTCACGCTTACCTGGCGCAATGTGCCGCTGTCGCTGGGAACCCACTTCGACGCCTTCGTTCCGGAGGCTGCCGCTGCGGCGCTGGAACCGGACGGCCCGGAACTGCCTCGCCTGTTGCGCCGTCTGCTCGGCCGCGCGATGGGCGGCGCCGGGTTCGTCTGCCACCCGCAGGAGTGGTGGCACTGGGAATACGGCACCCGCTACTGGGCGGCGTGCACAGGCGAGCCGGTGCTGTTTGGTCACGCGATGCTGTGAACCTCGGGCAGGCTTCGAAACCTGGCCAAAGGCGCGGCGTACACCCTTGGCCGCCAGCGGATCAGACCACCCGTCCGCGCCAAGTGAGTTCCCCACGCCGCTTCGCCCTCACCGAGCGCAGCCACAACCCGGATAGCGCGAGGATCGATAAGGGGTGTGCGAACGCCTCGGGGACGGATTGCCTCGTGCGGCGGGCCACGAGGATCCGCCCGGTCACACCCGCTGCATACCCGAGCAGTGCAGGGACCGGGGCGCGTCGCAACGCCATGACCGGGAACACGTACATGAACACCAGCAGTCCGATCGTGCCCGGCCCGAACGCGTCGTGCAGCGACTTCGTGTAGCCGGCCACCAAGTCAGCGTCGGAGGCGTACATGCGGCACGCGGCGATGTCCGTGCCGTCGGCCATCGCGACCCGGTACCCGGCGGCCTTGAACGCGCGGGCCAGCGCGAGATCCTCGAGCACTTCCCCTCGCACGGCCGCATGACCGCCGACGGCGACATAGGCCTCCCGCCGGACAGCGAGGAGTTGCCCGTTCGCCGCCGACAGCAGCGGGTGGGCAGACGTCTCAGCCAACCGCAGCGGCAGAAACGACAGCCACGACCACTGCAGCAGCGGTTGCACCAGGCGTTGCAGCGGTCCGTACACGATCTGCCGCGGATACGGGCACACCAGATCGACGTCGCGCAGCAGTGCGGCGGTGCGCATTGCCGCGTCGGGCGTCAGTTCAACATCGGCGTCGACGAACACGAGAACGTCACCAGTCGCCGCATCGGCCAGCCGCTGACATGCCCAGGGCTTGCCCAGCCAGCCAGCCGGCGGTTCCTCGGTGCCCCCCACGAGCGGGAGGCCGGCATCCCGGACGAGGTCCGCCGTGGCATCCGAGGAGTTGTCATCGAGCACCAGGATTTGGGCCACGCCCTGTTGAGCGCTCAGGCTTCGTAGTGTCGGGCCAATCCGTTCGGCTTCGTCCCGCGCAGGCAGCAGCACACTGATCCGGGCATCGGTCGTGCCCTCCGGGCGTCGCAGGTGCCGCAGGTTAAGCCAGCTCAACGCCGTAGCCGACAACGACAGCCCGGCGGCGGCCCAGAGCAACCGTTTCACGATCGGCGCCTGAGAGCTGGTACTCCGAGAACGGCCATCCCGAGACCGCCGACGACTGCCACGCCGAGCCGGTCCAGGAAGACTGCGTTGGCCACGACCCCCCCGACCCACATCCACGTATAGAGAACCAGCGGAACCCGCAGGTCCACCTCGGCCTGCGGAAGCCGGTTCAGCAGCGCCATCAGCACCAGTGTGCCTAGCAGCCAGCCCGCGTAGTTCTGAAGCGGAATACCCGGAATACCCGGCAGCGAAGGGTTGGGGTCGGACCAGGTCCAGTACCCCTCTCCCACCATCTGCGGGTCGAGGAAGAAGTCCCACGTGGTCAGGCCGACCGCCGCCAGCGGCACCACCCACCGGGTCGTCACTGACCGGGCAAGTAGCAGCGCCGGATAGGCCATCATCAGCCAGGCCAGTGGGACGACGACCGGCACGGCGAGGATCTGCGGTTGCAGATCGGCGCTGTAGGAGTACTCGCCGAAGGGCAGCCCAGTTCTGCTCCCGAGCAGTTCGATCGCAAGCCCGAACCCGGCCGTGGTGGCTGAGAAGCGCAGCGTCCAAGACACGCCGAAAGACAGCCACGAGTGACTGACTGACGCCGCGGTGAACAGCAGCACCACCAGCGTCGTCATCGTCTGGCGCTCGCCGGCCGGCATCAGGATCCAGGTGATCTGCGCCAGAATGCTGGCCCCGGTGAACAACCACGGCAGCCGCCTCACCACAGACGATCCCCGGCGATGTCCGTGACGGCGAACCGAGCGAACAGCTCCTCGGAGTACCAGCCGGTCTGCCGGGTCTGCTCGATGACCGCGCGGTGGGCGGGCAGAGCGTAGGCGAAGTCCCGCACGGCCTGCTGGTCCTGCCAGACGCTGAATGTCCCCTGCAGTCCGATCGGCGCCTCGCCGATGCCGATCCGGTACAGTAACCCGGGTTGATCGTCGAGGATGCGAGCGACCGGCGGCACGGCCTGTTGGAACGCCCGCCACTGACGCATCCGCACCCGGGCGCGGGTGATCGCCGCGATCGGCCCCGGCCAGTCGCGGGCAGCGCGGTCGATCGCGAAGGGCTCGCTACCTGACCACTGTCCATGGCTGGCGATCGGGGACAACGTGAACCGGGTGTGTGCGACTGCCAGTCGGCGCCACTTGGCCAACGTCGGTTCCAGCGGCGAATCGGGGCCGGTCCACACGGTGAGCAGTGCCCATTGCCGCAGGTCAGCGTCCCGAGCCGTGAACCGCCTGCCGGCGCCCGTGCCCAGCGACTTGTGGAACGTCAGCCCGGGCAGGCGGGACAGGGAGCGCGGATCGCCGGCCATCCTGACGAAGGCCCGTCCCACGGCGGTGGGCCGGACCCTCCAGACGTCCAGCCTGACCGTCATTCCGCTGGTGCCTCGCCCACCTCGCCAGCAGTCCCGGCCGTGATCCGCAGGATCTCGTCGTAACTGGTATTGAACACGAATTGCGGGTGCCCGGCGCTGGCCCAGATCGTCCGCTGCCGGGACAGCGTCACGTCCACCAGCGTCGACAGTGGCTTCGGGTGGCCCAGCGGAGACACCCCGCCGATGGGCTGGCCGGTGTGCATGCGCACGAACCCGGGGTCGGCGCGGGTCACATTGCGACTGTCAGTGAGGGCCGCCAGTTTGAACAGGTCCGCGCGGTGGGCCCCAGAGATGATCACGAGCAGCGGGCGGCCGTCGGCATCGAAGATCAGGGAGTTCGCAATAGCGGCCTTGGGAACGTCGAGGGCCTGCGCGGCGGAGGCGGCGGTCGCTGCCGAATCGGGCAGTTCCCGGATCCGGTCGTGCAAGCCCAGGTCGGTCAGGGTGCTCTGCACCTTGCGGACCTGTGGCGGGAAGGTCTGCATGGGCATCACTGTAGGGGTTGCAGAGCCAGCCGGCAGTGGCGGCGGACGGGTCATTGGCACGCGGCAGATCGTGCAACGTCAGACCCCATTGCCGGTTCTGGTCATGATCAGGTCACCTGGAGGCCTCTGCGTGACCGAAACCCCGGATGAGACGCCATCGCGGCGCCAGCGAGCGCGAACGCGAGCGGGTGCGCCTGTCGAAGCGGTCCGTGGCATCCTTCGACACGCTCAACACCTGGTACTACAGCGACGCCCCCAAGACCGTGCGGCCGACGTTGGATGCCGCGCGCCGAGTCTCGACGTTCGACGAGATCAAGCAGGGACTCGACGAGCAGACAGACGTATACGAGGCCCGCCGTTGCCTGTCCTGTGGCAACTGCTTCGGGTGCGACAACTGCTTCGGAGTCTGCCCGGACAACGCCGTGCAGAAGTTCCCGCGGGGTTCAGCCGAGGGTGACAACGGCCGGGACTACGCGTTCGATTTGGACTACTGCAGGGGCTGCGGGATGTGCGTGAGTGAGTGCCCGTCCGGGGCGATCGTGATGATCCCGGAGGAGTAGTCACCCTCGACTGGGGCTTAAGGTCAGCGCGTTTGTCCGGCCGCCGTCCGGATCGCCTTTAGCGACTGCCGGACCATGTGCCCGTCGAGTTTGACCACCCGCCGGTCGTAGGTGAGCAGGCCGTTGGTCTCCTCCTCGACGTCGGTCAGTTGCGTGTAGACGATGGCCTGTAGGCCCCGCGCCACGGCCGGCAGGATCTGCTCGTGATGCAGCCGGATGAACGCGTCGGTCAACGCACCCGACGTGGGGAAGCGCTTGTACCCGAACTCGACCTCGCTCCAACTGTGGTCCGGGTCGCGCCAGCTGTACCCGCCGTACTCAGTGAGGGCGAGCGCTCGGCCGTCCGGCTTGGGCGCGCGGAAGGCACGGAAGTACACGTGCAGGCTCTGGAAGTCCCCGCCGCGCTGATCGTGCCAACCGCTCGCGTGGTCGACCGGCCGACTCGGGTCCAAGGCGCGCACCTGCTGGGCTACGGCGCTCGCGTCGAACTGGCCCCAGCCCTCGTTGAACGGCACCCATACGACCACGCTGGGGCTCTTGTGCAATAGCGCGATCGTCTCCTGCATCTCGTCCAGCCACGCGGCGCGGGCCTGGGCATCGGCGCGACCGAACCACGAGTAGTGGCTGTCCTTGAATCGAACCGGTGCGACGGCCGGAGGCTGCTGCACCCAGCGCCTATAGGGATGACCGCCGTTGACCATGTCCTGCCAGACCAGCATCCCGAGCCGGTCGCAGTGGTAGTACCAGCGCAGGGGCTCGACCTTGATGTGCTTGCGCAGCATGGTGAATCCAAGGTCCTTGGCGGTCGTGATGTCGAAGACCATGGCGTCGTCGGACGGCGGCGTATAGAGCCCGTCTGGCCAGTAGCCCTGATCCAGGACGCCAGTGTGAAAGTAGGGCTGCCCGTTGAGCAGGAGTTGGCCACCCCGTACTTCAGTGGTGCGAAGACCCGCGTAACTGCTGACCTGGTCGTCGCCGGCGCTGACCCGGATGTCGTACAGGTAGGGGTTCTCGGGCGTCCACAGCTGGGGGTCCGGGATGTCGATGCGGACCGGCCTGCCGGATCTGGTTGCGACCGACTGGCCGGCCATCTCGACGACGCAGTCGGCTGGCGCCGAGGTCTCGACGGTGATCTGCACGTGGTCCAAGGCGGGCTCGATCCGCAGATCGCGCACATGCACCTGGGGCACGGACTCCAGCCACACCGTCTGCCAAATGCCGGACTGCGCGGTGTACCAGATGCCGCCGGGTTTGAGGACCTGCTTGCCGCGCGAACCCGGCTCGGTGTCGCTCGGATCGGTCACCACCACCTGCAGTTCGTTGACGGGTTGCAGCACGTCGGTGACATCGAACGTGAAAGGCAGGTAGCCGCCGGTATGCGTGCCGACGGTCTTCCCGTTGACTAGGGCCGTGCAGTTCTGGTCCACGGCCCCGAAATGCAGAAGCACACGATCGCGCAGGAAGCCGTCGGGCACGGCGAAGTTACGGCGGTAGTGAAGGAACTCGCCCGGCCGCAACTGTCGGCCCACACCTGAAAGCTGGGCCTCTGGTGAGAACGGAACCACGATCTCGCCGTCGTAGGCAGCGGGCGTGCGGTCGTTGATCCGGAACGCGTACTCCCAGCGGCCGTTGAGGTTGAGGTAGGAGTCGCGGCGCAGCTGCGGGCGCGGGTACTCCGGCAGCGGGGCATCGGAATTGAGCTCGTCGCCCCAGGGAGTCATCACTTGCGCCGCCGCAGGGCTTGCACGGGAATCACCACAAAGAGCACCACCACGGCCGCTGCCACGAAGATCCCCGGCGTGGGCACCTGCTTGAGCTGCCCGAGATCTTCGTAGTACTCGTCGGCGTTGCGGATCACGGCCGCGCCGATGAACGGGCCCAGCACCATGGGGATCAGCACGTAGGCGATCATGCGCAACCCCTGCACCATGCCCACGCGGTCGATGGGGGAGTAGTCACGTACTGAGGCCGCTATAGCAGCGGTAGTGAGCATCCAGCCGGACATCATCACCAGGCCCGCCAGGATCACCCCGATGAGTCCGCGCGCGAACACCATGATCACCAGCCCGGCCAGGTAGATGGCGGCGGCCGGCAGCATCGCGTTCACCTTGCCGATCCGGTCGATGACCCGGCCGCCCAGAACGCTGACGATCGCCGAGCCCGTCAGTACCACTGCGAGTACTAGCGCATAGGCCTCGATCTGCAGGTACCGCTGGACGTAGATGATCAGGTAAGGCAGGAAGACCTGCGTGGAGACGCCGAGGATGGCCAACGCTGCCAGCGCTAGATACAGCCGTGGGTTCTCCCGCACTGCAGAAGGCCGCAGTCCGTGCACGATGGCACGCAGCAGGCTCTCCTCCTGCTTGGGCTCACCGGGGACATCCCGGATCAGCACTAGAGCGACCAACCCGGCCGCGATCATCAGCACGCCCACGACGACGAAGAAGAGCTGCCAGTCGCCAGCCTTGGTGAGCCCGTCCAGGCCGCCGAATACCAGCAGCATCGCGATCAGCGGCATGGCGGCGATGACCGACTCGACGCGCCCACGGTTGGACGGTTCGGTGACGTCGGTGACCCACGCGTTGAACGAGGCGTCGTTGGCTGACGCACCGAGGAAACTCATCAGACAGTCGAGCAGGATGACGGCTGCCGTGGCTGCCGCGACTGCGCTGAGGAAGGGCACCAGTGGCGCGATGGCGTCGACTGTGATCAGGCCGAACAGCATCGTCGAAATGCCCCAGATCACGTAGCCGCCGGTGATGAAAAGCCGTCGCTTCCCGATCCGGTCGGACAGCGGGCCGATCAGCAGTGTGGCCAGCGTGGCGGACACCGCGGAGAGCGCCACCATCAGCGCTATAGCGTTCGGGTCGTCTGTGATCGTGTCGTAGACGAACACGTTGAGGTAGAGGTTCTCGACGGCCCACGCGATCTGCCCGACCAGACCGACGATGATGACCCCGAGCCAAACTCTCGTGCCGAGTTTGGTCGGTGTCAGTTCACGCAAATCGGTCATCGCGTCTCCTTCAGTTCGCGGCCAGCGCGCTGGCGAAGATGAAGCCCAATACAGTCACCAGTCCCACCTCGCGGCCACCATGCGCGTAAGCCTCGGGCATCAGCGTGTTGGCCAGCATCGTGAGGATTGCACCGGCGGCAAAGGACTGGATCAGTGCGACGGTGGCGGGCGGGCTGTCGCCCATGAACGTGAACGCGATCACTGAGGCCACCACGCACACCGCGACGATCGCCGACCACAAGGCCATGATCCGCCCCTTGCTCATGCCGGATTTCAGCAGCCCAACGCTTGCGGCCAAGCCCTCCGGGATGTTCGACAAGAACACGGCCACGACCATCGCGATGCTCACCGTCGCACCGCCCAGCATGGTCAGCCCGATAGCCACGGCCTCCGGAACGCCGTCCAAAGCCGCACCCAGTACCAGAGGCATTCCGGAGACGTGCTCACCCACCACTGGGTCGTCGTTGCCGCTACGCCGGGCCAGGATTCGGTCGCCGCCCCAGAACGTCAGCGATCCGGCGACCAGGCCGAGGAAGATGGCCGTTCCGCCCGCCTCCTTCGCGCTGGGCAGCACCAGGTCGAAGGCAACCGCGCTGATCAGCGTCCCGGCGCCGAAGCCCATGATCAGGCCCAGCGTGCGCCGGGAGACGTCGAACCAGAACGCGATGAGTGCGCCCACCATGACCGAGCCCGCGGCGATGAAGGACCAGAGGGCGACGGCGAGCACGTGTTGAGACTAGTGGCGAGAGAAGCGTGAATCGGGGCCACGTGCGGCCCGCTTCGACACGTTTGTCGGCAGGGTCGTCACAAACGTTTGGATCGGGGTCGTATCTGGCCCGGATCCACACGTTTTGTTGTGGAGCATCCGACGGCAGGTGAAGTTGATGTTTGTGGCGCCATGTCGATCCAAGCCGAGGAAGTGCCAGCGCTTGGCTGTTTCGGCACGGCTTCTCGTTGTCGGCGCGCTCGCGCTCCAGTGCCTGCGCGGGGAAAACGTGTCGTACCTGCGTTCGAGAATGAAGTATGAGGGTTGAACAGGCCGCACCGCCCGGCCGAGATCTGGCGGAAGAGATGGCTCGTCTCGCGATGCTTGACGAGAACGAGTTGGCTGAGGAGCTGGTGCGTGTTGAGCAAGCGCTGCGTGCGGCCCAGGCCATGCGGGCAGCGACGGTGAGCGCCGTCGAGAGCCGGATCGAGGCCATGGGCTACCGCTTGTCC
>WBZL01000560.1_pt1 | contig 41535 bp, 31 predicted proteins | sample 5204291 | NCBI WGS metagenome assembly WBZL01 (sample SAMN12344345, study PRJNA552823) | activated sludge metagenome | biome: Activated sludge suspended growth; feature: Nitrification reactor; material: Wastewater; isolation source: activated sludge from nitrification reactor of wastewater... | reverse complement strand
AAGCCGACCCTTGAGGCATTACAAAGGCGTATTGATTGGCAAAACCGACGGGCGGGATCATCCCTGTTCCCGCTGGAGGTTGTCCAGCAAGGTTTCCGCGACCTCCTGCGGGTTATCGGAAGCCGCCCAGAAGGCATTCACCACCATTAAGGAGGTGAGGAACCTGGTGGGGGAAAAATTATTGAGGTACCCTTCGTTGAAGACGATATTGGGGTCGTCAAAATTGGAGCATTGTACCAGTGAATAATGGTCGTGTTTGGTATCAAAAACAACCAGCAGCGGGCGATCCCTGTTCTCCGGCGTGCAATTCAACACGATGGGAAAATCCAGATAATTGGCCCGCCAGAAGCTAAAGAGGCTGGCTTCGAACAGGGGGTAATACTGCACCCTGCAATACAACTTGCTGCCGGATAGTTTTTGTTGCACGGCCTTGAGTTTCTCCCGCATTTTCTCGATCGGAATATCCTCTTCTTTGATGGCGGCGTAGGGGAGCCATTCCCCGGTCTCCATGTGGAAATATTCAACGGGGCCGATCCGGAGTTTGTACTCAAACCTGGAATAACCCGGCACCACATAACCCGGATAATAATACTTCAGCCCCAGGGACACGCTGTATTCCATTTCGAGCAGCATGGAATAAAAGCCGAGGCTGTACTGCCGGTAATCCGGGTCATAAACGCCCAGAATGCTGGCAGAACTGTCGGCGCCCAGGTCGAAAAAGCTGAAAGCGACCAATTGATCGCCGTCATAGATGCAAACTTCGAAGGTATTGTAGATATTGATCTCCTCGCCGTCGAGCAGGGAATCTTTGAGGGTGGGCGCCAAAATTCCGGGAAACGAACGCCGGTACCGCTGGTAGAGCCGCTCCTTGACCTGATCGATTTTTCCCTGATGGATTTCGTGCCTGAACAGGCGGTCATTGTTGCGCATTAATTTGCGCGGCCTTTTCCCGAATCCGAAACCCTCCAGGTCTTGCCGGACCCAAATTGCCGAATAAAACTGCTGGTCGAAACAAAGGAAATGCGTGGTAAAGATGGATTGCCCCATCCTGTACCAGCCTTTGGACAAGTAGGCATCCAACTCTTCCGGATTCAGTGATTCGGGATAATGCTTTTCAGCGAACATGCTATTAAATTCACAACCAGGGGAAAACAAAGGGCAAAGGTAGCCAATCCATTTTAGAGGCCGTTACATTTTCTGCCGATTTTGGAAAAACCCATCGGGAAAAGGCCGGTTATTTCCTGAACTTGGCGGCCAGATCGGCGGCGTCTTTCCAGGGCCAGTGTTGCGACCTTCGGAAGACCTGCGGCAGGAACAGCATCATGGAGTCGCTGCCTTTGGGAAAGAAGGCCAGTTGTTTGGAGGTGTCCAGCGGATAGCAGCTCAGCAGTTGGTAGGTTTTTTTCAAGGGGTCGGCAACGAGGTAATTGTTGGTTTTGATCCCGCCTTCGTGGTCCAGAAAGCCCAATACCACAGGCAGGTACAGATAATCCTCGCTGTTGTACCACCATAACGGATAATTAAAATTCGGATTCCAGACCATGATGGTAGCGATCCCCCTGGCATGCAGTTCCGCTTTGATGCCGGTCAGCGCCATGACCATCTGTTCCAGCAAAAGCGGTGCATGCTTTATCCTGGAGTAAGGCTGCCATTCAGCGGTATGCCAATCCTTGACCTCAACATCGCCCAGCCGGTGTTTATAATCAAAATCCCGGCAGCCCGGCACCACATAGCCCGGATAGTAGTATTTCATATTGCGGTCCTGCGCGAAAGCCAGTTCTTCAAGCATGGTGTAATAGCCCAGGCTGTATTCCGAGAAGTCGGGGTCATAAATGCCGACTTTGCTGTAAATCGACTCATGCCCGAGATCGAAAAAACTGAAGCCGATCAGTTCATCGTCCTTGTAGATCTCAATTTCCCAGGTATCGACCGCTTTGATCCCCCGCTCGTTCAACAGGAAATAATCCAGGTTGTCGCAATATTTCCGGGGAAATTTCCGGCCGTACAGGTCATTAACCCAGGTTTTGGCATCCGTTTTCCGGGCGGGGCCGATCTCAAACCGGAACAAGGACCTGTTCTTACGAAGGAGTTTGCGCTGGCTTTTGGTGAAACTGTAGCCGCTGAGGGGCAAGCGGGCGGAAAGAACGGTATAAAAATCACCGTCATCCGCTCGAAGAAAAGCGGAGTTGTAAAGCGCCTGTCCCAGCACCCGGTATCCATTCGCCAAAAAATAGTCAAGCCGGTCATGAGAAACCTCATCCAACTTCAATTTTTGCGCAAGTAAAGGATCGGAAGTTTGCCGGTCTTCCCTTTTCATAGCCCTGGGTTTAGCTGCAAAGATAATTTAAAATGAAAGGATGGAAAAACTTTAAACGAATCAATTTTTGTTTAAAAAACATCAATCGAGCCCGTGAAGATCCCCGCCGGGGCCAAAAAGCCGGTCAATTTTTTTACTTATGGCCGGATCCGTTTCCAAGGGCGGTGCATGGTGTGGCTTTATCCTGGCGTCAATCAGCAGCGGGCCGGCGCAACCCCAGTGTTTGTGGACCACAGCGGCAGCCGAGCCGTACAGGTCGTGCGAGGGGTTGGCCCGGGTAAAGGTCACCCACAGGAAATTGTTCAGGGTGGCGGCGGTGAAATCGCTGTCGTCGGCAATAACAACCAAGGGAATTCCTTCGGGTTGGAACTGTTCGAAATGAGCTGCCAGCATCGGGGGGTCTGCATACCCGCTTTCGGTCGTGAATTTCGGTCCCCTGACGATCAGCGCGCCGGGCAGGGCGAGTTTCGGCGCCGAAAACCCTTCGGGCAGGGTCAGGTTGCCGGGCAATTCGCGTGCCAGCCTCCTTTTCGGGGCGCCGGCGCAGGCAATGACCACCTTGCTCCCTTCGTTCCAGCCCGAACCCGAGTAATCCAGGGTATCGATCGTCGTCCTGGTCTGGAAATGGAGGTCGCGCATCCAGTCAACCCTTTCGAGCACATGCTGAAAAAAACCGGGAATATCCTTGGCTGAAACCCCGGGGGAATCAGCGGCTATGATCAGGAATTTGGCCAGCGAGGTCTGCCCGGTTCCCAGAATGCGATTGGCCTGGGTGAGTATCTCTTCCGGGCCGTCATGTTCCCTGAAGGGCATATATCGTTCGCTGCCGACGGCCAGCAGAAGCGGGTGAACCCCTGCGGCGTCTACGGCGTTGATCTCTTTCACGCCGGGGAATTCCTGCGGGGTCAGCAGCCTGACCAATTGGTGGATCAGGTAGCCGAAACTGGAATCTTCCTGGGGTGGGCGCCCCACTACGGTGAAGTGCCAGAGGGGGTCGCGCCGGTGATAAACCTGTTCCACCTCCATGACCGGAAAATCGTGGGCCAGGCTGTAATATCCCAGGTGATCGCCAAACGGCCCTTCCGGTTTTTTCCCGGACTTCCGGATGGTACCCGTAATGACAAAATCGGCGTCGGCGGAGAGGACATGGCCGTTCTTTCTGGCATAGCGGAAGCGACGGCCCGCCAGCATGCCGGCAAAGGTGAGCTCGCTGATGCCTTCCGGGAGCGGCATGATGGCGGAAAAGGCATGTGAGGGCGGCCCCCCCACGAAAACCGAACACCGGAAGGGTACGTCCGCGGCCATGTGCATAGACTGGTGTATGCCGATGCCGCGGTGCAACTGGTAGTGCATGCCGATCTCCGCGTCCGGTACGTAATCATTCCCGGAAAGCTGGACCCTGTACATGCCCAGGTTGCTTTGCATCATGCTGCTGACCCCGGGCGGCAGGGTCATCACCTGCGGAAGGGTAACGAACGCGCCACCATCCATCGGCCATGATTTGATCTGAGGCAACCGGCTGACGGTTGTCCGGCCGTAAAGTACGGGCACAGGCCCTATGCTTTTCATGGGTAAGGCCGAAACAGCTGTGAGCGGAGCGCTCGCATACCGGAATGGCTGCCTGAAAAAGCGGGATGGATCGGCTTTCAGCTCAATCACTTTTCTGACTTTTTCCAGGGTGTGGCGGAAGATGAACTCGGTGCGCCCGAAGGTGCCGTACAGGTTGGATATCGCCTGAAAGGGGCTGCCTTTTACCCGTTCAAATAAAATGGCCGGACCGCCGGCGTCAAAAATCCGCCTGTGGATTTCGGCCATTTCCAGATCAGGATCGACTTCTGTGCGGATCCTGACGAGCCGGCCGTGCTTTTCCAGGTCATTGGCGCATTCCCGCAAACTGCGATAACTCATAGAAAGGTTTTTACTGTACAGGGCTTCCCGGAAGACCTTTCCGGAGCACTATAAACAGGTACGCCCCCCTTTTGGTTTGACCGCAGCGAATTTCAGCCGCTCAAGGTTTATCAGCATCCCTGGCAGGCGGAAGGATCACCGCCGGAAAATTCGCCTGGCGGTACCGCTCATTGAACCGGCCGACCTCGTCATTCAGAATGATATCCATTTCATCGCGGTAACCTTCGAGGCCGGCTGCAAGGTCTTTGTAACGATTCCTGACGCCGGCCGTCAGCCTGGGATCGTGGCTGTCGGCTTTGCGCAGCAGATTGATCCATTCTGCGACGTGTTTATTGGGATAATTGGTGATGTCCTGATAGGTTTTTTGTTTGGTTTGCACCAGCTGATCCTGCCAATGGTCGATATGGGCTACAATCTGGTCGCACGGACCGACAAGCGCCATGCCGGCATTGGTCTTAGCCAGGCTTTCGCGAACATTCACCACCTGGCGCCGCACATTTTTCATGGTCCCGATGGCAAAATGCAATTCCCTCAGGTTATCCTCTATGGAACTGGTCAAGGCGGCCTGGTCGGTAAAATCCTTGGGGGCAGCTTCCAGCCTGGGGTCCGGCAATACGGTACAGTTTTTGACCAGGGTATCATTGGGCAGACACAACCGGATCAGGTATTTACCCGGCGCAACCAGTCCGCCCTGCAGATCGCCGGGCAGGTAGACGCCATCGAAGGCCTCCAGGGGTTCCCGCCGCAGGTCCCAGTTAAAGCGGTTGACGCCCGTACGTGCGGGCATCAGCGGATTGAGCGAGGCCGTGCAGGACGCCGCCTTGTAATTGGAATACCGCCGCATAAGTTTGCCGGAACTGTCCAGGATCTCCAGAGAAACATGGATGGAATCCTTGAAGAACGGCAGGTAATAATCAATGATGACCCCCGGAAGCGGGTTGGCCCCGGCCAGAACAGACGGTGAGCAAGCTGCGGCGGCTTCCCACCGGACGGCGGTTTTGGGCTGAAAAAGTCTGGCATGTCCGTTCAACAATTCACCGGCGCTTTGCTGAATGCTGCTGATATCATCCAGTATCCAGAATCCCCGGCCTGCGGTGGACACGACCAGGTCGTTATCCCTGATACAGATATCGGTAATGGGGCAAACGGGAAGATTCAGCTGAAACGGAAACCAGCTGTCCCCGTAATTGGGTGAAAGATAAAGCCCGCCTTCCGTACCCGCATACAACAAACCGGGCCGGATGGGATCTTCCCGGACCACCCGGGCAAAATCCTCTTCCTTGATGCCTTCCACGATGGTTTTCCAATGCGATCCGTAATCGTCGGTCACGAAGATATAGGGCCTGAGGTCGCCTAATTTGTACCTGTTGGCAGCGACAACCGCCATACCGGGCCGGTGAGGGGATACCTCGATCGAATTGATGGCGCCGTCGCCCAGGTTGGGCGGAAAGATCAGCTTCCAGTTGGCGCCGCCGTTCCTGGTGACATGTAGCAGGCCGTCGTCGGAGCCCGCCCAGATCACGTTCGGGTCGTGGGGCGAACAGGCGATATAAGTCAGGGTGTTGTAGTTTTCGCCGCCGGCTCCTTCGTTGGTAAAGGGTCCTCCGCCGGGGCCTTGTTTGGTTTTGTCATTGGTGGTCAGGTCGGGACTGATAGGTTCCCAACTCATGCCGCCGTCGATGGATTTGAGTATGACGTTTGCGCCGTGGAACAGAATTTTGGGATCATGAGGCGAGGTAATGAGCGGCGCATTCCAGTTGAAACGATACTTCTGATCCTTCGGGAGGCTCGCCACTCCGATGGAAGGATAGGCCATGATATCTTTGTTGGAGCCTGTTTTTTGGTCAAATACAGAAATAGCTCCCTGATAATTGGTGCCGTAGATCAGCCGGGGGTCGTCGGAATCAAAAGCGATGAATGCGCTTTCGCCGCCGGCCACCTGATACCAGTCCTGGCCGTCGATCCAGGGCCTGTTGGTGCGGCTGGGTATGGCCAGGCTGCCGTAGTCCTGTTGCCCGCCGTAAATGAAGTAGGGCGCCTGGTTGTCGGCGATCACCCGGTAAAACTGACCGGTAGGCTGGTTGTATTGGGTGCTCCAGCTCAGGCCGTTGTTAAAGGAAATGCAGCTTCCGCCGTCGTTGGCCAGGGCCAGGATCTCCGGCCGGTCCGGATTGATCCACAGATCGTGTTGATCATAATGGGCTACGGCTATTTCCCGGAAGGTTCGCCCGCCGTCGATCGACTTGAGGAAAGGTGCGTTCAGCACATAAACCGTTTCGGGGTCCCTGGGGTCGGCCACGATCTTGGTGAAATACCAGGCGCGGGAAACCGTATTCCGGTCATTGCTGGTTTGTTGCCAGGACTGCCCGCCGTCTTCAGACCTGAAAACGCCGCCTTCCGCCGCTTCGATATTGGCGTAGATGATCCTGGAGTTGGCTCTGGAAATATCAACGGCGACCTTGCCCATGGAAGCGGGCAGGCCGGAGGTCATCCGTTCCCAGTTTTCGCCGCCGTCGGTCGACCGGTACAGGCCCGAACCGGGGCCGCCGCTCCGAATGTCCCATGGCGTGCGCATATGGTCCCACATGCCGGCGTAGAGCACTCTGGGGTTATTCAGGTCCATGCTCAGGTCGCTGGCGCCGGTGGTCGGGTTGATGTAAAGGATCTTGGACCAGGTTTTGCCGCCGTCATCGCTTTTATAAACGCCCCGGTCTTCACAGGGGCTGTACAGCGCGCCCTGAACGGCCACGTAAACGACATCCGGATTATCCGGATGAATGCGGATGGCGGAGATGTGGCGGGAATCCGGCAGCCCGAGGTAAGACCAGGTCTGGCCGCCGTTGAGGGATTTGTATACGCCGTCGCCGGGGCTGGTCATCACCCCGCGCACAGGGTGTTCGCCCGTGCCTACATATACGATATTGGGGTCGCGGTCAGACACCGCAATGGCGCCGACCGAAGAGGTGCGAAAATATCCGTCGGAAACATTATTCCAGGTGATGCCGCCGTCCTGCGTTTTCCAGACGCCGCCACCGCTGGTTCCCATGTAGTAGAGGAGTGGATCTCTGGGTGATCCGCTGACGGCTGCGCACCGGCCGCCCCGGTAAGGGCCGATATTGCGCCAGGTTAATCCCAGGTACTGTGTTTGTTCGAAAAAGAAATTCCTCATCCGGTTGGATGACAAGATAGATGCCATTTGCCCCCAATCCGAATAAGCGCTCCCTAAAAACACAAAAATTAAGAGCCATCGACAGCATTGCCGTCTCATAGTAATTAATTTTTCCGCCTGGAAAGTGCAAGGATCCCAGGCGTAGTGGTGTGTAATGTAGTTCTCTCCTAACCGGTTAACGTACCAGGACCATCAAGAATTTTGAACCACTGACCAATCAATTAATCGTTAGGAATGAAAACTCGTTAATGTAAGGGACAAAAAAATGGCATCGGCGAGAGTAAAACCGGTCGCTCTTTCAAGTTGCAATAATACTCACTTTTTGGAAAACATTACCGTTTCCTAACAGAATTATACCAATTACCCTCGATTTTAATACAAAACGATTGAGTGAACCAGACAAACGGAGCCCTTTTTACTATTTTTTAGTGCTTTCTATTCAGGGTGAGTTTTTGTGATAGTTACTTTTCCGGGCTGGATATTGCCATTTTAAAATTTATACGGATTTCGAAAAAAAATGTTTCCCGGCCGCGCGGATTTATGCTTTTTTTTCATCATTTGTAATCGATTGAACGGCGCCGGAACGGATTTTCCCGTTCCGGCCGTCAACGTTTTGTTAAACCGGCTATACCCGGAAGCTCAATCCGACGGAGAGCAGGGAGACGCACCAGCCGACTTCCGCGAACAATCCGAGCCGTTCGCCCAGGGCATACCGCGCGCCCATGAACCCGGACAGATGAATGCCGTTCCTTACCGGCTTCAACCCTTTGTGCAGAACAAACCATTCCGGATCGCCGGACATGGTGCGGGTCCTGTTCTGCGACCAGCCGGCCACAAAGCCGCCGTAAACATCCCAGGGTTCGGGCCTGGGGTTGACGTGTGCGGAAAGCCGCAAGCCCGCGGTCAGGTATTTATGCCTGAAATGTACCATTTGCTCGGTGCCGGGAGCCGGCTTTTCCGAATCGGCAACAGAATAACCGGCGTATATTCCGGCTGATAAAACCCGGGATGCCTTTCTTTCTGCGGTGATCCGCACGGGGGGAAAGAGCGTTTGGGTACGGTCCTTTAAAAAAGTCGGGAGCGCGCCCGCGCCGCAGGAAAGCTCCCAGGCGTACTCTTTTTTTTCTTTTCTGCATTGAGCAGAGCCTGCAATGGAAACACACAAAAGCGCAAGGGTCAGAGAGCAGAACGTTAACCTGAGCATGGTAGGTGATTTTAGGATTTATTAAAATGGATTATTCTCCTTATAGCTGCTGACCGGCGCGTTCGGACAACAGGTTCCCCTTCCGGTCAGTTGCGGCCGACCGGTCGGATTTTACCATGAATAACCTCATTTGATCCAGCGGCGCTTTACCGGATGCATGCCGGCAGGCCGCTCAGGTGCGGATGTTGATTCGGGTGTTGCATTTAAGACGAAAAAAACGTCAGCGCGTTGGTTGAACCCCAAATTTTAACTTTTCACATTAGGATGGACACAGGGAAGCCGGCCCTCCCCTATTGCCTGGGAGAAGGATAAAAAAAATGCAATCAAAGCGACATTTACAGGCTGCTGATATGCGTTGAGGGCCTACTCCGTGCGGCAATCCGTCGTGCTGCGGGTATCGGTGATATTGAGGATCTTCCAGCCGTCGGCGGTCCGCACCATTTGGAAAGCGTTTACCCCGCAATGGCTCATCTGGTCGCCGCGGAAGAAGGTGTATTCCGTCCAAACGCTGGCCAGGTTCCCGTCAATGCGCACCTCATAGCTCCAGATCCGTTCATCCAGGATGAAGTCGTACTTGGTGCCTACCTGGGTAATGAACCGGCTGACCGGCGATTCCCTGACCTGCGGGTTGCCTTCCTTGTCGGTAAAGGTCGTGCAAAGGCGGGCATCGGGATAAAACGCCGATCGGACCATGACGCTGTCGGAAGCGCGCATGCCGTCAAAAAGGGTCTGGATCGCAGCGATGACCGCCTGCCGGTCGTCATCGGCCTGCTGCGCGTTGGAAAATGCCGGGGCGAGGAGAAAAACGAAAAAGAATACAGCGGGTGAACATCTTTTTTTCATCTTTTTCACATTTCAGGTAAAGGTAATACAATTGGAGTTAGCAATTTTGTGTTATTATTGCATAGCGGTTCAACACGTACATGAGCGACTATACTCGTAAAATAAGGTGGAAGCTGTACCTGGCGATTTTCGGCGCCCTGATTGTCGTCATATCTATGGTGTACACCAACCGCCTGGCCGGCCGCCTGGCCGATGAAGAACGCAAAAAGGTAGATATCTGGGTAAAGGCGATGCTGGAAGTCAACGACTTCAACGAAGAAGACGAAGAGTACGAAGATATCAGCCTCCACTGGGAGATCATCAGCAGCAATACCACCATTCCCGTTATCATCGTCGACGAAGCCGGCAAGATCATTGACGCCGTCAACTTCGGCCCTGAGCTGGACAACAATAAACCCTACCTCGCCAAGGAAGTCGCCAAACTTCAGTCCGCCGGATTTGAGCCCATTGAGAGTTACGGCGCCTTTGTATACTACAAGGAATCAAGGCTCCTCACTCAATTGCGGTATTTCCCGCTTGTACAGTTCATGCTCATTGCCGCTTTTATCCTGTTCGGCTATCTGGGTGTCAATGCCGCCAGGCGGGCAGAGCAGAACCGCGTTTGGGTCGGTATGGCCAAGGAGACCGCCCACCAGCTCGGCACCCCGATATCGGCCATCATCGCCTGGCTGGAGCACCTCAACCTGGCCAAGGAGGGCGACCCCGAAGTCCAGGAGGTCGTTATGGAGCTGCGCAATGATGTCAACAGGCTTGAATTGATCGCAGAACGGTTCTCCAAGATCGGTTCGGCACCGGTCCTGGCTCAGACCAATATCTACGAAGAGCTGGCCAAGTGCGCCAGGTACATGGAAAAGCGGGCTTCCAGAAAGGTTGTCTTCGATTTTCCCGATCAGCATGCGGGCAAACTCAACGTCCATATCAATGCTCCGCTCTTCGACTGGGTGGTCGAAAACCTGCTGCGCAATGCCCTGGATGCCATGGACGGCAAGGGATGCATCTCCGCTGAAATCTACGAGGACGCCTCATCGGTGTATATCGACATCACCGATACGGGCAAGGGTATTCCGCCGAATAAGTTCAAAACGGTCTTCCAACCCGGCTTTACCACCAAAAAACGGGGTTGGGGCCTGGGCTTGAGCCTGGCCAAGCGGATCATAGAGGAATACCACCTGGGCAAGATCTTTGTCAAACGGTCCGTGCCCAATGAAGGGACGACCTTCACCATCCGGCTTCCCAAAAGCCCGGCATCCGCCCATCAGGCCGTTACGGCGCCCGTCCAGGAAAAGCCAGTCAACGTGAACTAGCGGCGCGATTGCTTATTTATTCCGGAATTTTTTAATGGTCCTGACCAGCAGCGGCGGCAACAAGTCGTTTGCCAGGTTTACCGCGCCGTTGAAAAAGGTCATGAAGGCAGAATCCTGCCCTTTTCTGGCCATAAAGGTGGTGGTGATCCGCTTGCGGTTCGCTTCGCTGATCTCATCCGCCGGGCGGCCGTTGGTATAATAATAGGTGGCCAGCGAACGGCGGCTCCGTTCGGGCGGGCAGTTCAGGGGGTCCGGATGACCGTGCCAGGAATAATCCGTAGTGGAGAAAATGGCCATCCTGTTGAAATAGGGAGCAATCCTGACCACGCTGCGGCTCTTGTCGCGCTCCCATAGCTCAAAATGGCCGCCCCATTCGTCCTGCCAGTTCTCATTCAGGTAAACCAGCACATTGATCCGCCGGTCGAGATTCATCCGCCGGTGCCGGTGGAAATCCACGTGCAGCTTCAGGAAACCGCCCGGTTTGATCTGGTGAAATCCGCCGCCCTCAAAATACGGATCCGGGATAAGGGTTTCCTTGATGCCGGTCAGGTTTTGAAGAAACTCCAGAAAGGGTTCCGAATTGAGAAAATGGGCAAACTCAAGCGTTTTCGGGCCAAATCTCGATTCGCCCTTGGAGGCGTATTTCGATTCGTTGGGGTTGGCATAGTGAATATCCCCCGGTTTGTCTCCCAGTTCAGGGAATTCCGCCAGGACTTCTCTAAGCATGTCGGGGTTAAAAAAATCATCGAAGTAGATATTGGGAAACGGTTTAGCTTCCGAGTATTCCTGGTGTTTCGCCAATCCCAATTCGATAAACTCTTGGACAGAGGTCTTTAAAAAATCCATACAGGCTGATGATTTATCATGGAGCGCAAAATTAGTAAAATAGTGGTAAGTCGTAAGTCGTAAGTCATAAGTCGTAAGTGGTAAGTCGTAAGTCGTAAGTCCGCTTTGAGGCCACTTACGACTTACTACTTACCACTTATAACTAATTTTCAGGTCCGTTCTTTCTTCCGCTTCGACAGCTTCTTCTGGTACACCTCTTCCCGGGCCTGTGAATTCTCGGGTTTGGTGACATCCAGTTTTTCAGCGGCGTCTTTGTGGTCGGGGTTGATCTTGCGGCCGGGAAAGGCGAGTTTATTCTTGATCACCTTTTCCGTTTCCACGTTGGTCTCCTCGATCAGCTGATTCATGTCTTCCTCCGTGATATAGGATTTGGTCTGAAGTTTTTTCTTGGCAATTTCGCGGGCTACTTCCTCTCCGACCATCTGATCGTAATCGTTCTTCCATCGCGCCGGGCCGTCTTCAACCGTTGTCGTTTCCACTTCGCGGGCTGTATGGCTTTTCTCCCGTAACCTCGTCCCGACCTCCAGGCTGACCCTGTCCGCTTTCCGCAAGGTTTCGGGGTCAAAATCCTTGTCGGCGAGGTGGGCTTTTACTTCATCATCCAGGTCTTCCAGGTTGTATTTTTCCAGTATGGATAACAGGCTCCTTTCTGAATAACCCGGTTTTTTGCCCAGGCCCTGCGCCCACTTTTTGCTGTTGGCGGCGTATTTGAAATACTGAGGGTCTCCGGATTTATTTTTGACCTTCAGCAATGGATTGATGACCATCTCCCGAAAATCATCCATGGAAGCGATCGTATAACCGTCTTTGACCTTGGCGATCCCGACAGCCATCGAGATCCCGGCGGGGATGCCGTTGAGAAGAGCTTCCCGGATTGCGGGGGTGGAGAAATTGGCAATCCAGTCGCCGGTGCTGACGCGTGCGCCGACCGTACGGGCTGACGCCTGTTTGTCCGACCGCTCGCTTTCGATTTCCGAATAGGAAGCGACATGATCCCCGGCGGGCGGGAGGACCAGTTTATCGGGATCGTTGAGCGGCGTGAAATCGGCCGTTCCGCCGAGGGAAGCCGAGTTGACGGTCAGTTCCTCCGTCGATTCCTGGGTCATTTTGCCGGGAAGATTGAACCTGAAGCCGGATTTGCTCAATATGCCGACGACGAGCACAACAGCTGCCAGATAGCCCAGCGTATTGAAAAAACCGCCGCTGCTGCGTTGAGGGTAATTATCTCTCATGGTGCCAAAATTTATAAGGGTTAAAAATGATTGTATCCTTTGTTTCAGATGAATAGCCGGGGCTTTTCCCGCCGGGGAAGAACGTTTGTCAATGATGTTCCGAATGAAGAGATGACAATGCCGGTTTTTGCTATTACATCCGCCAAAGAGCGGCGGATTCAATGGGTAGGTTTCTCATAGGTATGCAAACCGGGGGAAGTACCACAAATGTAGAAAAATATATTGTTTCCTGTTTCCCAGCGGATTGAAAATGGTTATTCATTCAATCCGGCCGGATGCCTGCATGGCGGCCAGCAGATCGATATCGAGGCGCCACAATTCATAGGTTTCGATGATATAGGCCAGTTTCTTGTGATAAACCTTGCCGGTAGCATACCCGGCCATTTTCAGCCCGGCGGCGCAGGCGGCATAATAGGGTACGCTGGTACGGCCGTCAAAAAAATTCTCCGGTCGTATTTTCGAAGCGGGCAGGTAGTCCAATGCAGCCTCGGTCAGGTCGCATTGCTTCCCTACGGGAAAAGTCCGCCAGATCCATTCGTAGCAGCCCTTATTGCCGGTAGCGCACCCCCGGGTAAGCAGTTGGGAGTGCCGGGCATAACTGTCCGCTACCGAGTTGTACACCTCAAACCGGTCATATGGGTTATCATCATAGGCGTTGTAAACGCTCACAGCCGGGGGAACGGGTGTGAATTCCTCGTCCCGCAGGGCTTGGTACTGCTTGTTCCTGATCTTTAGCCGCGCCGCGCTTCCGGGCAGGGCTTTAATGCCGAACTGGTTATTTGTCGCCCGGGCCAACCTCGATTCGCCGGCATCGGATTCCAGCAGGGCTTGTGCCAGTTTGATGCTGGCCAATACCTTGCTGCTGCGCATATCCTGCAGGGCATCCGCTTTATGCGCATCGATATAAGCCAGGTATTTTTGCGCCTGCCGGAGTTTGGCCCGCGACAGGCGCCTTTGGTTGAGCTGCGCCCAGATCCGATCCTTATTCCAGGTGCAATTGACCACCAGGCGCCCTCCGGAGGGTCCTTCCGAAATAACCGGGACATTCTCCTCGTAGTCAATGATCCTGTCATCCGTGTCCTTCACGCTGTAAAACCTGTTGACGGCTTCCCGGCTCAGTCCTCCGATGGCCGCCAGTCCCGATTTATAGGTATCCGTCAATTCCTGAATAACCGGCAGTTTATTGAGCTCATTTTCGTAATTTTGATAGATGTACAGCCCGGCAAGGACGGCAACAAGGAATACAAAAGCCTTGAAAAAACTGTTGACAAATTGGAAAACACGATTGGACAGATCGCTCAGCATGCTCATTCTACCCGTTTTTCTCAAATCAGCCTAAAATTATGAATCCCCTGGAATCTTCCGCCGAATTTAACAAATCCGAACCGGTCACCGGGGCGCTTATCCTGGCAGCGGGCGCTTCCGCCAGGATGGGCTTTCCCAAACAACTCCTGATTTTCAACAACAAGCCGATGATCGAAACGGTTGTCGAAACGGCCCTGGCAGCGGGTTGCAACCCGGTCGTGACCGTGCTGGGAGCGTTCGCCGAAAAGATCAGGCCCGTACTGGAAGGTCGCCAGGTGATCATCGCGCTCAATCCGGATTGGGCAAGCGGGATGGGCTCCTCCATCGCTGCCGGGATGAAGGTCATTGCCGGGCTCCCCCGCCCTATCGACAATCTCCTGATCCTGCTGGGCGACCAACCTTTCGTGCAGGCTGCGGACCTGCAGCAAATGATGGAGATCAAACGGAAATCCGGATCCAGGATCGCGGCAGCCGCTTATGCCGGCCAGTTAGGGGTACCCGCCCTGTTTGACCGGACCTTATTTCAGGCGTTGTCGGCTTTGGACGGGCAGGGCGGAGCAAAACAATTGTTCAGGCAATTCCGCAATGAACTGGCCGTCTGCAACCTCCCTTCCGCGGCGGATGACCTGGATACGCCGGAAGACGTCCGCAGGCTCCTTTGACCATCCGGAACTAACAGGGATACCCCGCGAAGCCCGGATTGGTGGTTTTAAGCGCTTTTTATATTTTTACTCCTCAATTTGCATGCAATCGCCAATGGCCCAAATCAAACTGAAAATACCGGTTCTGGTCCAGGATGTCCGGGTTGAGAACCGACCCCAATACTATATCCGCCCCGTGTTCCTCGCTTACCCGGTTGCGTCTCATCCGAGGTACGAACAGGCTGTCGCGCAGTTCCAGCGGGAAATCCGCCAGATATTCAAAGGATTTTCCCTCAACCGTAAAAACCTGGAGCAGTTGCTGTGGCTGCAGTTTCATCCTGAAGACCTTCATTACAGTCAGGTTCAATGCGAAGGCAAAGTCGGCAAGGAGTTTTACAGCGGCCCGTTCGGAGTGATTTCCTTTTCCCGCAATAACCTGGGCTTCGCCTGCATGCCGTCGCTGGCCAATTTCATGTTCATGACGGATCCGGACAAAGGCGCCATAGAAAAGCAGGCCCAGTCCGTTGTCCAGATCCTGCTGAAAAAATTCCGGAACGAAGAAGATGAGGATGACCAGCTGGAAATATCGGCTTCCTATGCCGGAAAGCGGGAATTCATCACCGCCATCGAGGTATCGGTCCGCATTACGCACAGCCCATTCAGTTTCGAGGCTGACTTTGACCACCAATTTTTCCGGCGAATGTTCGACGACACCGAATTCGAGGGTGAGGTGGAAGTGGAAAAAACCGGTTTTGATCTCAACAGCCGGTTTCCGTCCGAACTCGATCGCGCCTATCACCGGGAAGACCTGGTTCAACAGGTTTACAAAACCGTTTTTACCGGGGCGGCGTCGCCCATCGTGCTGGTCGGCCCGCCTGGCGTCGGGAAGAACGCCATCGTGGAGGAAGCCGTTTACCGCTATTGCCACAAAAATACCCGGAAGGAAAAGGTTCAACGGATCTGGAAGCTCGATCCCAACCGGGTCATCGCCGGCATGAGTGTTGTCGGCATGTGGGAAAAGCGGTTTGAATCCATTATCAACTATCTGCGGCATCCTTACGAGAAATCCAAAATCCGCGACAAAATGCTGGTCGATAACCCGATCGCCCTGCTCAGGGTCGGGAAATCGGCTTCCAATTCGCTTACCCTGAGCGACGTATTGAAGCCGTACCTGGAAAAGCGCCAATTGCAGCTGATCCTCCTGGCCAGTCCGGAAGAATGGTCCATCATACAGGAAAAAGACCGCCGGTTCAGCGAATTGTTCCAGATCATCCGGGTGGATGAACCCGACGCCTATACCGCCAACCTGATCATCCTGGAAAAACGGAAATACCTGGAAGCGGAGCGCCAATGTTCCATTTCCATCCAGGCCGTCAAGCTGCTCATTGACCTGCACCGGAACTACCTCCGCTCCAGGGCTTTACCCGGCGGCGTACTGGACCTGCTGGAAAAACTGACGGCAAAATTCAGGTACAGCATGGTGGACGCCCCCGACGTCCGGGAGGAATTCCGGTCCCTCAGCGGCCTGAACGAAACCATTTTCGACATCAATCAACCGTTCGAGGAAGACGAGATCCGCGCCGGCCTCACCACGCAACTGGTCGGACAACCCGAAGCCGTTTTTGCCCTGGAAGGCGCCGTCAACCTGATCAAAGCCAAGCTCAACGACCCCGACCGGCCGATCAGCTCCTTCCTGTTCGTCGGGCCTACCGGCGTCGGCAAAACCCAGGCGGCCAAGGTGCTCTGCCGTCAATTGATGGGCAGCGAAAACCATCTGCTCCGCCTGGACATGAATGAGTACCTCGACGACGGAGCGGTCGATCGCCTGATGGGCAGCGAATGGATGCCCGAAGGCCAGCTGGTCAGCCGGGTGCGCTATCAACCGTTCGGCATTCTCCTGCTCGACGAGATCGAAAAAGCCCACCCGGCCGTATATGATATCCTGCTCCAGGTCCTCGACGAAGGCCGCCTGACAGATCACCTGGGCCGAACCACAGACTTCACCAACACGGTCATCATCATGACCTCCAACCTGGGCTCCGAGGAAGTCAAAAACCGGATCGGCTTCGGTCAGGTCCAGGCTGCGGAAGACGCCGTTTACATTAAGGCCATCGAACGGCATTTCAGGCCCGAATTCGTCAACCGCATCAACCAGATCGTCATTTTCAAACCGCTGGAGCTGCCCCATATCCTCGACATAGCCCGCATCCAGATCAAGGAACTGCTGCAACGCGACGGTTTTGTGCGGCGCAGCACAATGCTGAATATCTCACAGGGCGCCCTCGAATGGGTCGCCCGGCGCGGTTTTGACGCCAGAATGGGCGGTCGGGCCCTGAAGCGCCAGATCGAACAGGATCTCACCACCCTATCCGCCGAACAATTGGTGAGGACCAATGCGGAAACCCCTATTCTATTTGATATCTTGCTGGAAAACGACCGGCTGGTGCCGCGGATCACGCCCCTGGAATTCACCGATCCCATTGAAGACAATTGGTTCCCCAAATTGCCGGATGAAAAAAACGGCAGGCGCTTCTACGGCGACCTGCTCAGGTCGCTGGAACAACTGGAAAAACAGATCGAGCGCCTTGAGCGCCGGCCAACCGATGTCGTAGAGACCTCCAATTGGCAATATTACGGATTCAAAGCCCGGATCAGCCAGCTCAAGGAAGATATCCAGAACGGTATCCTGGCGCACAATGACCGCCAGTACCGGGGTATGCGCACCGTCGCGCTCAGGCTCAAGCAAGGCGGCCTTCCGACGCGAAGGGACTGGGCCAAGGACGGCAAAGAAAACCTGCGCGACCGGCTTTTCCAGGACGATGCCATTCGGGAAATCAGCGAAGCCTACCGATACAACAAGCCCGATTTTGATCCGGTCAATTCCGGCTATCTGAACCTGTATCTCGACACGGCTTTTCTCATGGCATCAGCGGAGGGGTTCCTGAGGGGCGAACCCGAGAAGGCGGAACTGCTCTTTGAGTCGTGCGTGGAAGGCCAGGGCGCCTTTGAGATCGAGTACCTGGCCGATCTCTACTGCGGGCTGTTCAGATTGCTCGATCTCCCCTTTCAGGCCCCCAAAAACAAAAAGGTCATTGCGGTTGAAGGGTATAACCTTTCGGCCTTGCTGCCGGGCGAACAGGGCATGGCCCTGTTCTATCTTTCCCACCGCAATCCGCTACCGGTCAGGGTACAGATCAGGATAAACGGAAAGCCGGTTGCCGGCCCGCTGAAGGTGCTGCGCATATTTGACGGCAATAAAACGGTAACCGACCTGCGCACCGGCTTTTCCAATGCGGTCAATCTGACGCCGGAGGAATTCAAGCTCATGGTATACGGCGGTTTTGCGGGAGCGGCTGCGACCGGCAGAAAGCAAAAACCAGGTTAACAGGCTCAAAATAGTAATGGCTGCCGGGGTTTGTTTAAAATAAAACAGCCGGACCCTCGTATTGAGCCCGGCTATTGCGGTATATAGAAATGCGCAAGCTATTCGCTGTTAAAACTTCAAGCCCACGCTCAGTGTCAGGGTATTGTTCTTGCCCTCTACGTTTTTGAAGTAGTCGTTGAGGCCCATTTCATAGTTCAATTCCGCGGTCAGGAACAGGATATCGACCCCGACACCGACGTTGGCGCCCCAGGTGAACCTGTTCAGGTCATCCACATTCAGGCTGAAATTGGGACGTTCCTTGACGTTCAGGACGTAGGTCGGCGTAATACCGCCTTTTGCGTGGATACCCAGTATTCCATTATCGCCGGTCAGGCGCAAGCCGATATTCAAGGGTACTTTCAGGCTCTGGATGGTCGTTTCATCCTTGAAGCTGACATTATTCCCATTGCTTTCGGGATCCTGGATCAATCGTGCCGTATAGCTGAAATAGTGGACACCCGGGTTGAGGAAGAAAATGCCGCGGCCGCTGCGCAGGTCAAAACCGGCATTCCAGCCGGCGCGGGCTTCGGTCTTGTAGTCGGAGAATTTGGCGTCCAGGCCGGATACATTCACCCCCACCTTGGGGTTAAAGGTCGTTTGGGCGGAAACGGCCGAAGCGGAAAATAACAGCAAACAGGCGATCCATGCAATTGATTGTCTCATGGTTTTCACGTTTTTTAAGGTTATGCAAATGATGCAATGTTCCTTATAAACGCGCCGCCCGTCCGGAATAATGCAAAGGAATTCCCAAAGTTTTGTTAAATTAATCCTAAGGAGAAAGCGGTGGAGGATTTATTTTGCCGGCCGCTCTATTCCTGGCGGATCAATCTCCGGGTGAAGCGCTGATCTCCTTTATGAACGGTCACCAAATAAACGCCGGCGGGTAAATTGCGCAAATCGATCCAATTGTCGCCTTTGACCGGTGCGGGAATATCCAGCATGACACGCCCTTCAAGGTTGGCAACCGTGATCCGGTCCGCTTCTTCCGACAGGATAATATGAGCAGAGCCCTTTGCCGGATTGGGGGCCAGATTGATTGTAAAACGCTCAGGCTCCGCTCCGGAAAGACCGACAGGCAGGTCGTTATCCTGGATGGTGAGCACCCACGTCGAATCCAGCAGAATGGCGTTATTGGTTGGATTGGCCAGTTGAATGACCACCGTTTCGTCCGGTTCGTCCAACATATCATCCACGATGGAAAGGCCGAAAGACATGTTGCCGGTAAATCCGGCCGGGAATGTTATGGTATTCTGGTCCAGGATAAAATCCTGACCGGCGGTAGCCGTAGAAGAGGCCATGACCTTCACTTCAACAGTGGTCTCCTGCTGGTTGGGATAGAATTGGGCTACCGAAATGCCCAACCCGCCGATATCTTCCGGAAAAGCAGCATTGGCCGTCACTACGGAAACCAGCGGCGGGATATTCCCGGACGGATCACAGGGCAGCATAAAGTGGGAGCCCAAATGGGTGAAATCCCCCTGGTTGTAGACTTTCCAATGCGCCGCGCTGATGGGCCAGCTGATCTCGCCCTGCCGGATGATGGAATCGCGCACAAGGGTTCTGGACGAAGTTGCTCCGCTGGCGCCGGCGGGCCAGTACAACCCGGGATCTTCGCCGATCACGCCGATCACATCAAGCAATGTGCCGTTTTTGTACAACCCGATGGCATCGTCGCCGGTAAAACTGACCTGTACCGTTCGATCGGCAACCGCCAGAACATCGGGGTGGGAATTTTCGTTGGCTACCACATAGGTTTCTCCAGGCAGTAGAAGCCCTTCCAGCGGCAGGATGTTCGCTTCCGTCGACCCGTTGAAATACAAACGAAGGGAGTAATTCTCCAGAACAGCCGGAATCTCGCCGGGGTTGAATATTTCAATGGCCGCGGAAGGTTGCGGTACATTTGCCTGGATATACTCCGAAATGAACAGCTCCTTGCAGGGGTTGGTCGTGGTGATGGAGTCATTGTCATACAATGTAAAGCTGATCTCCGAATCCAGCAGCATCGCATCGTTGCTCGGATTGGCCAGTTTCAACCGGATCAGCTCGATATCTTCCGGGATCTGGTCGTTGATCGTGATCACGCAAACAGGCATGCTGCCGGAAAACCCGGCCGGGAATTCCACGGTTTGGGGCGAATAGGTAAAATCGGTTGAAAAGGTTGCTGTTGTCGCCGGGTCTACCACTATGTCAACCGTAGTGGATGTATTGACCGGATCGGATATCCGGACATCAAAACAAAGGCCCACACCTTCAACATAGGTGCCGTCAACAGTGGGAATGGTAATGGAAGGCGCCAATACAGACTTGTCGGTCTTCAGGGCCCCGAAGAGAAATATCACTGCAACCGAGAGGATTACAGCCGCAAATGTTTTTTTCATACAAAGGAGGATTTCAGGTGAAATGAAGCATCAGGGATATCTGTCCGTCTTATGGGAAAGAACGGCAATAAAAACAAAGCTGTCAGTGAATGGATTTTACTCTTCCGCGCTCTTTTTCCGGTTTTTCCACCAGATATACCCCAGCGTACCGACCAACAGGTAAGGCGTTGCCAACATATAAAGGATGCCCATGTTCAGGCCCCGGCCCGAAGCGCCGCCGTTTTGCAGGTTACTTTCGGCTGCAGCCCGGCACATAGGGCATTGAGCATAGGTCGCTCCGGCAATCAGGACAAAAACCAAGGATAAAAGGATCAGTTTGACTATTCTGTTTTTCATGATCTCAGGGATAATATGGCATCAGCATCAAATAACAAATCGGTCCCGTAACGGCGACATACAACCATACCGGAAACACCCATTTGGCCATTTTCCGGTGTTTGGCATATTGCCCGGTATATCCGCGGATAAAGGTAAACAAAATAAAGGGTAAAGACACCGCGGCCAGGCCGATATGGCTCAATAAAAGAACAAGGTAAACCGGTCTGAGGTTGCTTACCGCTCCCAATTCTTCCGGACTGAGCACCCCATTGTGGTCCAAATCGCCAAAAAGGGTTTCGGGTGAAGTAAAATGGTAAGCTACATAGGACAACAAAAACAGCAGCGACATGGTCAGTGCCGCGTAGATGGATTTGCGGTGCGCTTCAATCTTTTTCTTCCTTATGAACACGTAGGCAACGACCAACATGACTGCCGTCAGCGCGTTGAGGGTAGCGTGGGCGGGCGGCAGGAACCCAAGGTCCCAACCATCCGGCAAGGTGATCTTTACCTGCCTCATCATGCCGACCAGGACCAGCACGGCAACCGTTATGATCCAGGCTGCGGCATTTAATTTTTTAGCCAGTTTGAGGTTTTCCATCAGCGTTCGCGCTCTCTTCTGAATATTAATTCCTTATCTTTTTTCAAGGGCAGAATCATGGCGGTTACTTCCGCCAATTGGCCGATCTCATCGGGTTTTTTAAGGTCAAAAAAACGACGGATCATCCCCTTGACATCGCAGAGTGCCAGATAGGGGCTATGGTCAGGTTGAATGCCGTTGAGCGGGAATTTCCAGGCTTCGGCCACCGCGGAAACGGAATCGGCCGGTACCGGGATGAAGAAAACCTGCTCGGGGTCCTTCAGCCCGTATTTTCCTGCAAAGGCTGTCAGGCTGGAATCTCCTTCAGGCGCATGGGGCACGTATATGGGGAAGAGCAAGTCGTTTCTTTCATCAAATTGTTCATGCAACTCGCTCAACTGGGCGCCGAAGTCGGCCAGGAGGTTTTGATCACCTGTCGGCAGAATGCAGGCAATCAACATCTTGCCGCTGATCATTTCCTTTTTGAGGGGGCCGCTTCCGTTGGCCGGCCAGGAAAAAACGGGGACAGGGCCTATATCCTTCAATTGGGACAATTGGTCCATTCTTCTGTTCTTTCCCAAATCAAGGTAGTACCAGGAAACGGCGGGAAAAACCACCAGCAACAAAAAAACACCCACCAGGCTTAACGGATTCTTTCCCTTCATAATGCTTCGGCTTATCCCCAGAGATGAATCGTCTCGGGGTCATCCTGGAGCATGCCCTCCTGTTTGGCGGGCTGTTCATTCTTTTCCTTGATCTGCTGACGGCGGGCCTTCCAGGAGCCGCCTTCCTGGAAGAAGGCGATGATGGCCCAAACAAGCAATACGGTCGGCAACAGCACGCTCATGGCGAGGGTTTTGACCTCGTACCGCATGTGCATGAACTCGTAGATGATGAAATAGGCCTTATAAATGGACAATGTGATGATTGCCAGACCTACTATGTAGATCAACCAGCTGACGCTGTGCGCGATGTCGCCGCCGATATAACCTTTGCCGAACAGAGAGATAAGGACCTCTGCAACGGTTACCCCGGCCAGGAGCCAAAGGCCTTTGAACACTTTCTTTTTTGATTCTTCGTAGCTGAGATTGCTCATGGCTATGCTGAATTAACGCTGTTTATCGAATTGGATTAAAGCAGGTAGAAAACCAGGAATACGAAAACCCAGACCAAATCCACGAAGTGCCAGTATAACCCGATCTTCTCTACCATTTCATAGCCGTTCTTCCGGGATACGTACAGGCCGCTTGCCGCGTTGATCAGGATGATCAGCAGGAAGACCACACCGGATAATACGTGAAAACCGTGGAAACCGGTGATGAAGAAGAATAAGGCTCCGAAAGCCGACGGGCCGAATGCCTCGATCTGGACGTCGCCGGAGCTGATGCCTTCCGATGTCTTGAACTTCCGGTGAATATAGCCCCTCTCATCGACATAGAAACCGGGTTTGTCCATCGGCAGCTCGCTTTTCATGACCGTCATGGTATGGTGCTCACCGCCTTCGGCATGGCTTTCCTCGCCGTGGCCGCCTGCTTCGGCATGGCTTTCCTCGCCATGGCCTTCGGCTGCTTCGGCATGTTCATCATTGACCACTGCAGCTTTGTGCATGATATAACTGCTGCCGGCTCTGAACGTTTCTCCGGACTCTTTGCCGTTCTCGTCCAGGTACACCCCGGCTTCGGTATGGGTCCCGAACGGGTTGGTGGTAACCGACATATGCTCCCTGCCGATCAGGTTGGTCCATTCCCAGCCCTGGCAGCTCAGGAAGCCTACGCCGCCCAGAACGGTCAGCAGCATCCAGCGTACAACGCCCCGCCTGTTTTCGCGGTGACCTTCCTGTACGGCGCGTACCATGGTCACAGAACTGATGATCAGCAGGAATGACATCACGGTTACGAAGATCAGCGGCAATTCAGTTTTGCCGAAAGGGTGGGTTTTAAAGACGTAATCCGGCACCGGCCAGGTCGGACTGCTGAAGCGCAGCGCGCCGTAAGCAATCAGGAATCCGGCGAACGTAAACGCGTCGCTGAGGAGGAAATACCACATCATCAGCTTTCCGTAGCTGATCCTGAACGGTTCCGTCCCGCCTGACCAATCGCCACCGTGTTGGTGCACTTCTTTTTCCAATGCAGTATCTGTGCTTGCCATTATTGGACTTTGTTTTGTAATATTCAGTTCAAATTCAAGCCGATAGAATAAAAAACACCAGCAGATAGACCCAAAGTGCGTCTACAAAATGCCAGTAGGTCAATGTCAGTTCAAAGCGAACCTTCCGATTGGGCGTTACCTTGTATTCCAGCATGAAAGCGTGCAGCAAGGCAACCGTCAATACCCCGATCCCGCCCAGAACATGGGCAGCATGCAGGCCGGAGATCACATAAATGAAATCGCCCGAAGGGTTCGTCTTCAGCGGGACGCCGATGTCAACAAGCGCCTGCCATCCTTCGTATTGAAGGACGAGGAAAGCCAGGCCCAGGATCACGGTCGCCACCATCAGGCCGCGATAAAGACCCGCATTGCCCCGCATGAACGCGAGGTAAGAGCCGTGCAATGTCAGGCTGCTTGCCACAATAGCCCCCGTACTGGCAAAAAAGATTTCCGGAAGGCGGAACTCCAGCCAGTTACCGGCTGCCTGCCGGACCAGGTACGCGCTGGTCAGCGAAGCAAACATCATGACAATACCGGCACAGGCCGCCCACAATGCGAATTTGTGAGGGTGTATCTTGTTCCGTGTATTTGTTTTAGCCACTGATGCGTTGCTTGTCATTGAAAATTATTTTAAGCGGAAAACCGCTTCCTATATTTTGTCAAAATAAAATGCGATCAAAGCGACCGGGATGTAGAAAAACGAATAAAACATCAGTCCCAGAGCCGCTTTGCGGTTGCAATCCCTGTAAAACCGCCAGGCAAACCAGGCGTATCCCGCCGTCAGGGCCAGCACGATTCCCAGCGAAATCGCACCGCTTATGCCCATCAGAAAGGGCAACGCCGATATGGGCGCCAGGAACAAGGTATACAGGAGTGATTGTTTGCCGGTATTCCGGTCCTGTTGGCTCTTGGCCGGCAACAGCTTGTACCCGGCATTGCGGTAGTCCTCGTATCCCAGCCAACCGATCGACCAGAAGTGAGGAAACTGCCAGCAAAATTGCAGGGCAAACAACGCCAGCGCCAGCAAAGTGATCTGACCTTCCGCCGCAGCGCTCCCGATCATGACCGGCAGCGCACCCGGTATGGCGCCTACGGCTACGGCATTCGGTGTGATCCGCTTCAGCGGCGTGTACAGGAATGCGTAGCTCAACATAGCCACCGTACCCAGAAAAGCCGTCCACGGATTGAACATCGCCAACAGGCTGATCCCAAACAAACTCATCAGGCCTGCCGCCATAACCGCTTCCGAGATCTGCATCCGGCCGGCCGCCAACGGCCGGTCCATCGTTCGCTTCATCAGCCGGTCAAAATCCTTTTCCATAACCTGATTAAGCGTGTTCGCGGCTCCCGTTACCAGAAATCCGCCCAACGCCAGCACCAGTACGGCAACCGGATTCACCCCGGTTTGGGCTGCGATCAAAAAAGCCATGACAGAAGAAAAAACAACCGTCAGCGTCAGCCTGAATTTGATCAGCATTTTATAATCGCGGACCTTTGCCCCGATTCGATGCCCAATACCCGATTTTTCAACTTTTACGTTCAACGTCTCGCTTTTTCAGGAATTTACGACCTGCAATGTTTCAGTTGTCGCCGTCAATGCCCGCCGTCGCTCTCGCCGTCTTTCAACGGTTCGATCTGCGGAATGAACTCTCTGCCGTCCTTACCGTAATCGTACGGCCAGCGCTGAACCGCCGGGATCTTGCCGGCCCAGTTGCCGTGCCCTACATTGATCGGCGTCGTCCATTCCAGGGTGGATGCCCCCCACGGATTGGGGTTGGTCATTTTCTTCCCTTTCCAGATGCTGTAGAAGAAGTTGATCACCAGCAGCAACTGAGCGGCAAATACGATAACGGCCGCTACCGTGATGAATTTATTCATTTCCGCAAAATGGCGGAAGGTTTCAAACGTATCGAACCGGTAATACCGGCGCGGCACGCCGGCCATGCCCAGGTAGTGCATCGGCCAGAAAATGGCATATGCGCCCACCATGGTGATCCAGAAGTGGATCTTGCCCAGCGTCTCGTTCATGAACCGGCCGAACATTTTGGGGAACCAGTGATAGACCCCCGCGAACATGCCGAAGAACGCCGCAACCCCCATTACAATATGGAAGTGGGCAACCACAAAGTAGGTATCGTGCATCTGGATGTCGATGGCCGAGTTACCGAGGAAAATACCGGTCAGACCGCCCGAGATGAACATGGACACGAAACCTATCGCAAACAGGCTGGCCGCGGTAAAGCGAATATTGCCTTTGTATAACGTGGTGATCCAGTTGAACACCTTCACCGCCGAAGGAACGGCGATGATCAGCGTAAAGATCACGAAGAAATTCGAAATAAAGGGGTTCACACCGGACATGAACATGTGGTGCGCCCAAACGATAAAGCTCAGGAAGCCGATGGCCAGGATCGAATAAACCATCGCCTTGTAACCGAAGATCGCCTTACGCGCATGAACAGACAATACTTCGGACACAATCCCCATGGCGGGGAGAATGATGATATATACCTCCGGGTGGCCCAGGAACCAGAACAAGTGCTGGTACAGGATCGGGCTGCCGCCGACATGGTCGAGCGCCTGCCCGCCGATGAAGATCTCACTCAGGTAAAAGCTCGTACCCAATCCGCGGTCAAACATCAGCAGGAAGAAACCGGATGCGAGAACCGGGAAGGACAACAGACCCAGGATCGCCGTCACGAAGAAGGCCCAGATCGTCAGCGGCATGCGCCACATGCTCATCCCCTTGGTGCGCAGGTTCAATACCGTCGTGATATAGTTGATGCCGCCCAGCAGTACCGAAACGACAAAGAATACAAGGCTGATGATCCACAGGGTCATCCCCGTACCCGAGCCGTCGGAGGCCTGCGGTAAGGCGCTCAGCGGCGGATAGGCCGTCCAGCCGCCGGCAAACGGGCCGGTGCTGAGGAACAAGGAGGCAAACATGACCACGCTGGCCAGGAAAAAGAACCAGTAGGACAGCATGTTCAGGAACGGAGAAGCCATATCCCTGGCGCCGACCTGCAACGGGATCAGCAGGTTGCTGAAGGTGCCGCTAAGGCCAGCCGTCAACACGAAGAATACGATAATGGTGCCGTGCATGGTCACCAGGGCGTAATAAAACTCCTGGGACAGCGTACCGACACCGGCTTCACTGACCGTGATCCACTTGCCCAGAACCGGCTTGAGCCATGCGAGGCTCTCGTCAGGAAAACCCAGTTGAAGGCGGAAAACCAGCGACATCAAACCGCCGATAATCGCCCAGATCATACCCGTGATCAGGAACTGGCGGGCGATGATCTTGTGATCCTGACTGAAAATATAGGTCGTCAGGAAGTTCGACTGGAACTTGTCGCCGTGGTGGTGCTCATGAAAGTGATCGTCGTAACCGTGTTCTTCGATCAGACGTTCCTCTTGAGTTTCCGGATGAACATGTGCGTTTGCCATGCGCTATAAAGATTTATTCGTTTTTGAAGAATCAGCAATTAAATGCCCTTCTTTCAAATTTGTTCATTATTGGTTGAGAATCACAAATTCGGTGCGCCTGTTCTTGGCCCGGCCCGCCTCCGTATCGTTGGTATCGACCGGCACGGTTTGTCCGTAGCCTTTGGCCGTCATCCGGTCTGCGGAAACGCCGGCTTTTGACAGGTAGTCATACACCACTTGCGCGCGCTGTTCGGACAAGGTCTGGTTGGCATCAGGCGACCCTGTGTTATCCGTATGACCGGCTACCTCGATGCGCAGGTTGGGATAGCGCTTCATGGCGTCGGCCAGGTCATCCAGTTCGTAGTGTGAAAGCGAAGTCAGGTCGGCGCCGCCTGTTTCGAAATTGACATAGGTCAGCCGGATGGTTTTAGCCGCAGCTTCCTGCGCCGCCAGCGCCTTGTCGAGGGTTTCGTCGAATTCCGCTTTCCGCGCCTTAACTTCAAAATCAAACAATTTATCCTTGTAAGGGTCGCCGTCCTTGAAGCGGATGGTGGAAAGATAATAAGAATTTTGCTTTTCAAGCCATGCGCGGTACTCGGGTTCTTCGACGATCTTCACGAGCATGCGCATACTGTAGTGGCCTTTTCCGCAGAGTTCTGCGCAGGTCAGCTCGTAGTTGAAGGTCTCCCACAGCATTTTGGTATCATCGTTCGGATCCGGCCGCTGATATTCTTTGTAGTCCTTGAGCATTTGCCGGTATTCTTCCGTTGTTTTGGTTGGACGGAAGACGATATAGGTCGGCATGCCCGGCACCGCGTCGATCTTGTTGCGGAAATGCGGCAGGTTGAAGTTGTGCAAAACGTCCTTGGAGGTCACGCGAACGCGAACCAGCGCGCCTTTCGGCAGCACGATCTCCCCGACGTGCATATCATCGAGGTTCTTCTCATCGGCCCAATCCTGGCCCAGCGGGTTATTGTTGGAAATGAGCTTGAAGTTCTTCTTGCCGATCTTTCCATCTTCGCCGGGGTAACGGATGGTCCAGCCGAATTGCCAGCCGGTCGCCTCGATCTCCAGGAATTCCTTGTCATTTTGCGGCACCAGAGTCGAAACGGCGCCTTCCGGGATATCCGCCATTACCTGATTCCAGGCATCCAGGCCGCCGACCACCAGGTAAGTCATGACGACCGCCGGGATCAGGGTCCAGATCATCTCCAGCTTGTTGTCGTGGGAGATGAAATCCGCCGTCCGGTTTTTGTCGGCCTTGTATTTCCAGGCGAAATAGAAAAGGGCGATCTGGGTCAGCACGAACACGATCCCCGTGAAGAACAGGGTGATCTTGAACATGCTGTCCAGCGTGGAGCCGTGAGCCGAAGCCGATTCGTGCGGCCCGTAGCCCAGCATATAGTTTTTGTAGTGATATGCCGAATACACGGAGGCGACCAGGAAAACGACCATGAACGCCAACATCAGGCTGGCGTTGCTTTTATTGGTCCGATCCTGCATTTCCTCCTCACCTCGGATCTTAGAAGCCAGTTCCGTGACACGTCCGATCTGAACGACGACGATGCCGATCAGAAAGACACATAAAATGGCTAAAAATGCCGTCATGGTAAATTATAGTTTATGATCAAACTTTAAATTCAAATTTCAATGTTCATGTTCAACCTCAGGCCACACATGGTGATGCAGGCTCTCCTCCAGGTACGGATCGTTGGCCGGCACCAGCGGGGCTTTGGCCAACTGGCTCAGCACCACCCATAGGAACAGGGAGAGGAATCCGAGCATGGTCCCCACCTCAAGCGGTCCGGGAAGCGTAAATCCCATCTGGAACCCGTATTTTTCGATCGCGGGGCCTGCATGCTCGGCATGGCCGGTCATGTGCATCATGGTCTGACGGACGCCCGGCTTGATCATCAGGAAGAAATCCCACCAGTGACCAAACAGCAACAGGACGGATGTGAACGCCAGGATGCCGGTTTTGCGCTTCGAATCATTCCGCATCAGGATCAGGAACGGCAGCACGAAGTTCAGGATCAGGTTGCCGTAGAACATGACCGGATAGTTGGCGTAGCGGTGTTTGAAGTATACCGTTTCTTCCCCTACGTTGCCATACCAGATCAGCATGTACTGCGAAAACCAGAGATAAGTCCAGAAAACGCTGAAGGCGAACATATATTTACCGAGGTCGTGGAAGTGGTTGACCGTCACGTTCGGGAAATATCCTTTTGATTTCAGGTAGATCAGGGTCAGGATGGTGAGCGCCATGGCTGAAACGAACCAGCTGGCCGTGGTATACCAGGCGAACAGGGTGCTGTACCAGTGGGCGTCAACCGACATGACCCATTGCCAGATGATGGCTGCGCTGGAAAAACCGGCAACCGGCAGGAAAAAGGCCGACCACCTGCGGATGGCGCGGTGATAGTTGTAGTCAGCCGTGCCGTGCTGATCTTCGGCCAGCGACAGGCTCCGGATCTTCAGGGCTACGAATATCCAGATGCCGACAATGACAAAGGTACCGATGGAATACCAGCCCTTGTTCAGGAAGGAAGACTTCCCTTTAAGGACCTCGTCATTGGCCACATCCGCGCTGTTGGCCCAGTGGTAAAGGTGGTGCCAGTTGAGCAGCAGGCCGATCACAAGTACCGACAGCAACGCAAGGCCCGGGATCAGGAACAGCGAATAGGCTTCCCAGACCCGCCTGAAGCTGGAGTACCACCCGGCATACGCGGTTGTAAAGGCAGCCAGGATGAACAGCGAAATGAATCCGATGCCGGTAAAGAAAACCGTATTGTGCAGGTAATTGGACCAGAACCGGGTAAGGTGCTCGTCATCGCCCAATATCGTCAGGAGGATACAAAGCGCGCCGAGGATGATCCCGCCGATCAGTGTGGTCCTTAACCTGGAAGACATTACATAGTTATTTTCCATCGTTATAGATGATCTTTTTAAAGAAAACCTTTTTCCAATTTAACTTCGGCCGTTATTGGTGGCCGTTTCCGCCTTCCTGCGAATGGCCTGTGCCTTCGCCTTCAGCAGGCGTTTCGCCGTCGTGGGCTTCACCCGGCTGCATTTCCATGTCCGTCGACATCATGGCGTGCATAGCCTGGAACTGCTTGCCCGGCGTACCGAAAGCAGGATTGAACGTATTCTTTTCTTCATCGTATTCCAGCTTCTGCGCCTTGGCCTGGAGCGAACGGATATAATGGATCACCTCCCAGCGTTCTTCATAGCCGAGTTTGTCGGCGTAGGATCCCATGGCGTTCCGGCCGTACATGATCGTATGGTAGAACCGGCCGTTGGAGGCCATATAGAAGGTATCCTTGGTGAAGATGGCCGGCACCAGCGGATATTTCACGTTGGGGTTCTCGTCGCTGTTCACCAGGTAGCCCTGTCCGTCGCCTTTATCGCCATGGCAGATCGCGCAGTACAGGGTATAGAGCTCTTTGCCTTTTTCGAGGCCCGCAGCCGTGATGGGGTAAGGATTGTCGGTGATCTCAGCGATGGCGCGCGCTCTGCCGGCTTCCGAATCCGCATAATAATAAGGCGCGTGGCCGTTCATCGGCTCGCTGATGGCGTTGATCTGGTCAAGGCCGTGCAGGCGGTCCAGCATGGCATTCTGCGCGGTGGAGGTCGGGGCCAGATAAATGCCCGCATAACCGCGCGGGATGGTCCCTTTCACCGGATCGCGGGCAATCGCCAGCTGTTTGAGCTTGAACGTGCTGGCCTCGTCCCAGGTGTTGTAATAATAGTAGTTGTAGGTATTCGCCTCGTAAGCCACGGAGTGGGCCATGTCCGGCATGTACTCGCTGCCCGTGAAGGTGCCGCCGGCGGGCGAACAGGCGTTGAGGATCATGGCCGCCGCGAAAGCGATAATCAGATGCTGAATATTTTTCATTGCCGATGTCATTCTCTTTACGTCAAATGGTTTTCAGATTCACCTCCGAAGCGCCCGTCCCGGAAAGGAAGGATTTGAGCTGCTCGATCTGCGATTCGGAAGCTCCCTTGGCATTGAAAGCCAGACAAAACTTGTCATCCGTGATGCGGTCGTCCAGGGTGACCGGGTTTTTCGCCAGGGGCGCCAGGCCGCAGATCACGTAAAAAGTGACCACCATGCCGACGGACGCCAGGAGGACCGTGAATTCAAACGTGATGGGGATGAACGCCGGTACGGACCAATACGGCTTGCCGCCGAAAATGATGGGCCAGTCGCGCGTAAAAACCCAGGTCATGAACAGGAAAGCGGTCAGCGTGCCGATGGCGCCGTACACGAAACCCGCGATATGCAGGCGGCTTTCCGCCAGCCCCATTGCCTCATCCAGGCCGTGTACCGGAAAGGGCGTGAACACGTCCATGATATCCATATGCTCTTCCCTGGCCTTGTGAACGGCTGTCAACAACTCGGTTTCGTCGTCGTACAGCCCGTAGAGCACTTCTTTCGTTTTATCGTTTGCCATTTCGGATAGGATTCAAAATCGTTATTCAATGGATTAATGGTGGCCGCCTGTTGTTTCAACATGGTGGTGGCTGTGGGTGGCGTTTTTGCCCACAAACTGGTCGCCTGCCGTTTTCAGGATCGCCTTGATCTCAGCTACCGCAACAACCGGAGCGACCCTGGCAAAGATCAGGTAGCAGGTGAAGAACAATCCGAGGGTACCGACAAAAAGACCGATCTCAACCCAGGTCGGCGTATAGTAGCTCCAGCTGGAGGGCAGGTAATCCCGCGCCAGCGTGGTGGCAATGATCACAAAACGTTCGAACCACATCCCCACATTCACAAAGATCGACATGACAAAGGTCCAGTATATGCTCCTGCGAATCCGCTTGAACCAGAACACCTGCGGCGACAACACGTTGCAGGACATCATGCCGACATACGACCACCAGTAAGGGCCCAGAACCCGGTTGGCGAAGGCGTATTGCTCGTAAATATACCCGGAGTACCAGGCGATGAACAATTCCGTCAGGTAAGCTACCCCTACGATCGTACCGGTCAGCAGGATCACCTTGTTCATACTTTCAATATGCTCCAAGGTGATGTACTGCTGCAATCCGTGGGTCTTCCGGGTGATCACCATCAGGGTTTGCACCATGGCGAAACCGGAGAAGATGGCGCCCGCAACGAAGTACGGCGGAAAGATGGTAGTGTGCCAGCCCGGGATCACGGAAGTGGCGAAGTCGAAGGATACGATGGTGTGAACCGAAAGCACCAGCGGCGTTGCCAGACCGGCCAGCACCAGCGAAAGGCTTTCGTGGCGTTGCCAGTGTTTGGCCGAGCCGGTCCATCCGAAGGAAAGCACGTTGTAGAGCTTCCGGCGAAGGCCTTTTGCCCGGTCGCGGATGGTAGCAAAGTCAGGCACCAGGCCCGTATACCAGAACAAAAGGGACACCGTGAAATAGGTGGAGATGGCGAACACGTCCCACAACAGCGGCGAGTTGAAGTTCACCCAAAGCGGGCCCCTGGTATTGGGATACGGGAAGATGAAGAAACCCAGCCAAAGCCGCCCCATGTGGATCAGCGGGAACTGGCCGGCGCAAATAACCGCGAAGATGGTCATGGCTTCAGCGGCGCGGTTCACCCCGGTACGCCATTTCTGCCTGAACAGCAAAAGGATGGCGGAGATCAGGGTTCCTGCGTGACCGATACCGACCCACCATACGAAGTTGGTGATGTCCCAGCCCCAGCCGATGGTCCGGTTCAGGTTCCAGGAGCCGATACCGACCCAGATGGTCCAGCCGACGCAGAAAACGTAAAAAGCCAGGCCTGTCGCTGCGAAAAGGAAGGCAATGACCCACGCCTTGCTCGGCGTACGCTCCGTCGGCGAGCAAATGTCCTCCGTGATCTGGTGGTAGGTTTTACCGCCCTCGATCAAGGGGTTGCGTATAATTGATACTGGTGCGCTCATACTTTGATGAATGATTGCTGTTTTTTAAACTTAAGCCAATTCTTCGGTACGGTTTACAATTCTAGCCTGGTAATAGACCGAAGGTTGGGTATTGATTTCTTCCAGAACCAGGTAGTTCAGCGGGTTGGCTATCCGCTTGGACACTTCGCCTTCCTGGTTATTGCCGTCGCCGAAAACGATAGCGCCGGTGGGGCACGCCGTCTGGCAGGCTGTTTTAACGTCGTTGTCGTGCAGCTGGCGGCCTTCCTTCTTGGCGGTCAGTTTGCCTTCCTGGATGCGTTGTACGCAGAAGCTGCACTTTTCGATCACCCCGCGCGACCGGACCGTTACGTCGGGGTTGAGGACCATCCGCGTGAGGTTGTCCGCCCCGAACGGCAGCGTTTCGTCCTGCACAAGCGGTTCGTTGCTGGAGAAGAGGTCGGCCGTGGTGAAGTCCAGCCAGTTGAACCGGCGCACTTTATAGGGGCAGTTGTTGGCGCAGTAGCGGGTACCGATGCAGCGGTTGTAGGTCATCTGGTTGAGACCTTCCGAGCTGTGGTTGGTTGCGGCTACCGGGCAAACGTTCTCGCAAGGCGCGTTGTCGCAGTGCTGGCACATCATCGGCTGGTACACCACATTCGGGTTCTCGTAATCGCCGAAGAAGTAGCGGTCGATCCGCAACCAGGTCATTTCATGGTGGCGGAACACTTCGTGTTTGCCGACCACGGGTACGTTGTTCTCGGCAACGCAGGCTACCTGGCAGGCGCCGCAACCGATGCAGGCGTTCAGGTCGACGTGCATGGCCCAGTGGTGCCCCTGGCTGTAGAATTTCTCTTTATATTTCTCGTACGGATACAGCGTTTGGATGTTCAGTTCGGCAGCTTCCGACCGTCTTTCTTCTATATGTTCGATGACTTCCTTCAGTTCATCGAGGTTGCCGCGATAAATGATGGAACGATCCACGAGGCCGCCCTGGAAGCCGGAGCCCAGGGTCATGGTGGATTTTTCGTCCACATTCAGGGGTTCGCCGGTACTTTCGTCCACGATGGGTTGGCCGTTGGCGTCCTTGGCGGTAAGGCCCATGCTGTGGTGGTTCTGCACGCAGGCGAATTCGTTCTCTTTCCCTACCTTATCGGAAACGGAAACCGCACCGTAGTACTGGGTGTTGCCGTCGGCGTCAATGGAGAGGAAAGGATATACATCGTTGCCGATATTGTGGCCCAGTGCGCGCCCCATCTGACCGGTCATGGTGCGGCCGTACCCCAATGCCAGGGCTACCGTGCCTTCCATCTGACCGAACTGAAGGACAGCCGTACAGGTCTGTTTTGAGCCGTTTACTTCTACATCCACCTTGTCCGCTTCGCGATAAACTTCGCTGCGGTTGAGGTTTTTAAAGGATTTGAAGGCATTTCCGCCTTCCCATTTCACCGGAACGGCCAGGTAGTTGCCCCAGACGCAGCGCGTGATCGGGTCCGGCATTTCCATCAGCCAGGGGTTGCCGGCGTATTGGCCCGCGCCCATATTGACGGTTTCGAAGAAGGAAATTTCCAGTTCGGAATTTCCTGGTTTTCTGACTTTGGCAGCCGCTGCGCTGACATCGCCTGCAAAGGCAGGTTGTTCCGTTGCGGCGGGCAATTCGAACACCCCGTCGTGCAGGGAGCTGTCCCAAAACATCTGGAAGGTCGCGTAGGTTGTCTGTTGCGGGAACAGGACGGTTTCCCAGTGCGCCTTCAGGTATTCCATATAAGGTTGCTCGGCGGCGGCGTTGAATACTTCGCTTTTGGCCCAGCGCAGGAGCGATTCCTCTGCCTGGCGGGTACCCGGGCGGCCCAGGGTTGCGAAGATGGGTGCGATGACCGGCTGGATCAGGCTGAACTGGCCCATTTTCGGTTCGGCGTCGCCCCAGCTTTCCAGGTAGTGGTGGGTGGGAGCGGCGTAATCGCAAAGCGCCATCGTTTCGTTGGGTACGCCGGCGAAGGAGACCTTGAGTTTCACCTTGGCCAGGGCTTCCCTGAATTTATCGGAATTGGGCAGATCGAAAGCGGGGTTGGCGCCGTCCATAAAGAAGACTGCGTCGACCTGGCCGGCATTCATTTCTGCGATCAGCTTCTGGATATCGGCGTCGATGCCCCTGCGTTGGTTGGAGGGGCGGCTGAAATCCAGGGTATGACCGTAGTTGCCCAGGAGGTCGTTGATGGCGTTGATCAGGATCTGTTCGCCGATATTGTTGCTGCCCGAAACAACCAGCGAGGTGCTGCGTTGGGAGAGCAATTCTTTGGCGACCTGTTTGATCTTGGCGGTGGCCGACGGGTTCAATGCCGGGCCGCTGATGCGGGTTCCGCCCGATGCAGCGGCGATTTCGTTATAGAGTGCGGCGATCGCGGCGCCCTGTTCGGAGGGTTTGACCATGATCCGGTGATCGGCATTGGAGCCGGTAAGGCTCATATGGCTTTCGATCTGGATATGGCGCGACATGGCCGGTTTGCTCGGATTGGAGATCTTGCGGGTCTTGACGTATTGCGCGGCAAATTCGACCGGCGAGATCCAGGTGCCCAGGAAGTCGGCGTCAAAGCTGACGATCATGCGGGTAGCGTCGAAGTGGTAGGCGGGAATGACCCTCATGCCGAAGGACGCTTCGTTGGCCTGCAGGATAGCCGAGCTGGAAACCGGGTCGTATTCTACAACAACCGTATTGGCGAATTTTGCGGAGAAATCGGCGATGGCCTTTTTGGTCGTCGGGCTCAGGATCGTATTGCTCACGATCCGGACCCTTGCGCCTTCGGTCAGTTTGCCGCCGATCTCATTATCGATTTCCATCCAGGTCGGCGCGCTGCCGCGAACCGGCTTTTCCACAGCGCCGTTGGCGATGCGGTAGGGGCCGTCGAGCCGGTTGGTATCATACAGGCTCAGGACGCTGGCCTGAGCCCTGGCGCTGGTACCGCCCATAGTGACCTTGGAGAAGCTGTTCCCTTCGATCTTGATGGGGCGGCCTTCGCGGGTTTTTACCAGTACGGCGCAATAATCGCCGCCTTGAACGAAGGAGGAAGCATAATACGTGGCAATCCCCGGCACGATGGTATCCGGTTTGACCACATAAGGAATGGCTTTGCGCACCGGGATCTCACAACCGGCGGCGATGGTGGCCGCGCCGATCCCGAAACCCAGGTACTTGAGGAAGTCCCGGCGGTTGGATTCCCACTGACCGCCGTTTTCCTTGGCCAACTGCTCGGCTACGGGCAGGTGGATGAATTCTTCCTGTTCTATCTTCTGAAGGGCGGGATCGTTGGTCAACTGTTCCACCCCTGTCCAAAGCTGTTGCTGATCTTTCATTTTATGCTTGGATCGAATTTGCGAATGAATTAATAATGACACTTCTGGCATTCAAGGCCGCCGATTTCCTCTACCGTCACTTTCGAGCGTTTGCCCGATTTGATCTCTTCGTGGTAGGTCTTGAAGCTCTTGTAGTATTCATTATCCATGAACTGCACCTCGGTCTGGCGGTGGCAGTTGACGCACCAGCCCATGCTCAGCGGCGAGTACTGGTACAGTTCCTTCATGGTCTCCACCGGCCCGTGGCAGGTCTGGCATTGCAGTTTGCCGACCGTAACGTGCTGGGAGTGATTGAAATATACGTGGTCAGGCAGGTTGTGGATACGGACCCATTCGATCGGGCCGTAGATGCTGTTGTCGTCCATTTCCTTATTGGTAAGGGCGTCAACGATGCCCTGCCATTGGTCATTGGCTACTGCTTCGGCATCGCTGGGCCTTTCCTTGCCCTGGTCGCTCTGCAGGTATTGATCGGAGATCCATTTCATATAGATCTGCTTGATCTCATCCTGGCTGAGCTGGTCGTAACCGTCTACGTACTTGTCGATGGAAGGGTCATAACCGATGGAAGCGAAGATCTTGGTCAGTTCGGCGGTGCCGTAGGTGGAGCCCACTTTGACTGCCCGGTGGCAGTTCATGCAGGTATTGGCGGCCGGGATGATCGAGTGCTTGGAACGGCGTGCGCCGTCGTGGCAATACTGGCAGTCGATCTTCTGGACGCCCGCGTGCGTCTCGTGGGAGAATTTGATGGGTTGTTGCGGCTGGTAGCCCTGTTGGCGGCCCAGGTGGATGGCGTTGTTCACCGTGGTGTACCCGCCGAAAACCACCAGCGCAAAGACGACGAAACCGATGACCCATTTGGAGGTCAGGAGTTCCACCAGGGTTTTGCGCCGCTCCGGAGCGTTGCCCTCCCTGACCTGGATCATGTAGTTCAGGTTGGAGACAATGCGGGCCAGCACGACGGCCAGGAGGCCGAGAATGACCGCCAGGAGTATGAACAGGCCGGTGTTGGGCGTTGATTTCGGCCCGCCGGGTGGTTCTGTCTGGACACCGGGGTCGCCAGCTACCTTGTTGGCTCCGCTGGCCACCTGGTCGACATAGGCCAGGATGTTGTCGATTTCCTCATTGGTGAGGCTCAGGAAGCTGGTCATCTGGACCGGCTTGTACTGTTCCCAAAGCTCAACGGCTCTGGGGTGTCCTTCCCCGATCAACGCCTGAGAGTTATGGATCCACTTGTAGAGGTCTCCAGGGTACTCTGCCCACCTTTCACGCGCGCCGGCCAGGGCTGGGCCGATGGACGGCGTAACCATGTTGGTGGCGTGGCAGGAGCCACAATTTTGTAAGAACAGCGTTTTTCCTGCGGTCGGATCACCGGCTGGTGCGGCATCCTGGGCTTTGAGTGCAATTGTAAGCACCACGAGGGCTGGTAACACAAGTGCGCGGCCAATCAGCGGCTTATATATCATGTTACAATTCTGTTTTTAAAAAGTAATAACGGCCATCGCCGAATCGGCGCAAAGATAAAATTCATTGCAGTTTTTTGACAATAATTATTTGGCGAGTATTTCTATTTAGATAAAGTCTAAATAATAATCGGGCGCATTTATTCGTTAGCGCTTATTTTTCTTTTGCGATCCCCCGGATTTCTTTCAAAAAGCCCTAAAAACCGGCCATTGGAGACAAATTAATTTCTCGTGGAATTTACAAAACAAAATTTTATTCCGAATAAAAATTCAGCGGATAAGCCGGCCTTGAACCAGACACCCCCCACTTTCGTGGGAAGTTACCATAATCAACTAATAAACAGCAACTTAAATTGCCGAACAATATTGGGTCATCCTTATTTCCTCAAAGCAACGCATTTTCAGGCCGCTGAAATCGGCTGGTCTGCCCAAAAAAAGAAGGCCGTTTCTGGATCGAAACGGCCTTCAACAGTCCTTCTGATGGGTCCGGACAAGGACTAAACCTTACTCCTTGTCCTTGGTCCCGTAAAATTTATCTTCGGTTGATTTCTCAATTTTCTTACCTCTTTCCAGCTTCCGGGAAATGGCGGTATAGGGTCCTGTGATGACCTCTGCGCCTTCTTCCAGTCCGCTTGTAATGACGATATAGGTGTCATCCTGAATACCGGTTTTGACCTCTTTCATATCAACGGTATCGCCGGGCATGGCGACGAACACCACTTCCATAAGGTCTTCGATCCGCTTGGCTTCCTCTTCTTCGCTATCGCCTGACTGGCCGTCCTTCATGGCCACCTGGCGAACCTTTTTGCCGGGGTTCTTCTCCCGCGTGGTTACCGCCTGGATCGGAACGCTGACGACATTTTCCTCGACTTCGGTCTTGATGTCGACGGAAGCCGACATGCCGGGGCGGAACGGGTAGCGTTTTTTGGCTGTCACCAGGTCCGTGTAGGAAGCCGGATCGACCCGGATCCGGACCTCAAAGTTGGTTACCTGGTCGGTTGTCAGGGAAGTGGACGTGCCGAGGCTGGTGGCCGAGTGAGCGATCTGGGTGACATGCCCTTTGAACTTGCGGCCTACATAGGCGTCGACCTCGATCTCCGCCTCATCGCCGAGGGTGACCCGCGGGATATCGTTTTCGCTGACATCCACCCGCACTTCCATCACTTCCAGGTTAGCGAGGCGCATCATTTCCGTACCGGCCATCTGGATGGTACCGACCACGCGTTCGCCCTGTTCGATGTTGAGTTGGGAGATGATCCCGCTGGTCGGCGCGTAGATCGTGGTGCGCCGCAGGCTTGTCCTCAATTCTTTCAGCCCGGCTTCGGAGCTCTCCACGGAGAACTTGGCGCCTTTTGCGCTTTCCTCTGCGGAGCGGATATTGGCCTGGGCGGCCGCCAGGTTGGCTTCCAGCGCCCGGACGTTGGCCAGAGAGGATTCGAAATCCGCATCGGAAATGACGCCGTCCTTTTTCAATTGTTCGTTCCGTTTGTGGATATCCCTGGCGTTGATCAGCTGGGCTTCGATCTGCTTGGATTGGGCCTTGACGGCGTCAACATTGGAGATTGCATTGGACATGCTTGCCTTGGATGCATTCAGGCTGGCAACGCCTCTTTCCACCTGCGATTCGTAGGAATCCGGATCGATGCGGGCCAGCAATTGGCCTGAAACGACAGAGTCCCCTTCCTCGACAAACAATTCAACCACTTCACCCGATACGTCGGAGCTGATTTTGACCTCTACCTCCGGAAAAACCTTTCCGCTGGCAGAAACGGTTTCCTGAATGGTCCTTCGTTCAGCCTTTTCAACGAATACGCGTTCGCCGTTGGGCTTGTTCCGATTGGAAACGACGGCTGCTACAATGAGCAGCGCCACCGCACCGATCAGAACCCAGATCCACCAGTTGCCTTTTTTCTTTTTTTTGATACTAGCCATTGATAAGGATTGAATTTAATGTGTCTTGAAAATGGGCTCCAATTGTAAAAAGGAGTGTCTTGTATTTACAAGCGTATTTCCTTGCCCAGGTAGAAATCAACCACCTTGGTATTGAAAATATACTGGTATTTCGATTGAATCAGGGAGACTTTGGCCTGCTCCAGGGTATTCCCCGCAGTTGCGTATTCCAGGGTATTGATCACCCCGAGGTCGAACCGGCGTTGGGCGTTACCGAAAGCCGCCTGGGCCGCTTCCACTGTGCGTTGGGCCGCTTCGTAGGACAGTTTGGCTGCCTGTGCGTCGGCAATGGCGCGTTGTACATCCGTCTTCAGTTGTTGTCTGGCCTGCTGGTTGGAGACCTCCGAGGTCAATGCGCTCAACCTGGCGCGTTCCATAGCCAGCTTGTTCCTGTAATTATTGTATATGGGTACCTGCAGGCTGATGCCGATACCTTGGCCGAAGTTTTCGTTGATCTGATCTGCGAACGACTTGTCGGGATATCCGGCAACCCGCTGATCGAAAAACTGGACGGAAGCTGCCGAGCCGTTGATGACCACGGGCGTGGGATCGGATAGAACCGTCTGGGGGTCGATGGGATTGGCAAAATCCTTGGCCTGGTTCGAGTAGTTGGAGCTAAGCGAACCGTTGATGGACAAAGTCGGCAGGACGTTCGACCTGGCAATGCTTTCGCCGAGGTGAGCGCTTTCCACCCGAAGGTCCGAAGCCTTGATCTGCGGCTGGGTCTGCAGGGCCCGCTGGTATACATCCTCCAGTTGGTACAGATTGGGATCCATATCGGCAGGGACGTCAATATCCGGCCGGACGATCTCCAGATTCTGGTTGGGATCCAGCAGCATGAGCTGCTTGAGGTTGAGGTAGTAGGCGTTGACCAGGTTTTGGGCATCGATGATGGACTGTTCGTCCCTGGCGATCTGAGCGACAAAATCCAGCCGGTCGTTGGCCGGAAGGGTGCCCGCCTGGATGAATTTGTCGGTCTGTGCCAACTGGCGCCTGGATTGCTCCAGCCTTTTTTCCGCATTTTCCTGTTGTTCTTCCGAAAGCAGGATATTCAGGTATGCCGAGGCTACCTGGAGTGCGAGATCATTCGAGGAGGCCTGGCCGTCCAATTTGGCGGCTTCCAGGTCGATCTTGCTTTGTTTGATGGAATTGTTGATAGAGTTGCCCGCATAGAGGATAGCGCCCGAATTGACAGAGAAGCCGGCAAAGCCGAAACTCTGATTGAGGAACGCGTTGGTGGTGGGGTCGATGGTACGGCCGAATGAATAACCGTATTGAGCGGAGCCGTTGAGGCTGGGGAGGCGCTGCATCTTGCTTTGCTTCTCGGTTGCCCTGGCGAGCGCTACGTTGTATTCAGCCTGTTTGAGCGACAAGCTATTGTTGCGGGCATAATCAATGCATTGGAGCAAAGACCACTGCGATGATTGCGCGTATCCAGCAGCGCAGAATCCCAGCATCCCAATCAGGATGAAAAAATGCCTAAATTTCATAAAAAGAGGTGTTTTATCTGGGTACAGCCGGGCAGTCGCCCAAAACTGCGCTGCCAGGCCGACCCGAAACAAGTAATAGCTGAATACCACAAATTCGGGGTCAAGGATAAGAAAGTATCGCCGGAGTCGGTAAATTTTTATATAAAAATGTACAGTAGCAAGTTCCTGAATTAGGATCTTCTGAACTGCCTTCTCGGCAAATTTGGCAATCTGATTCTGGAACTCGCATGATATTGCAAGTTTGGCAGACAAAAGGATGGTAAGGGTCGCATTGGCCGCATGTTTTATTGCAAAACTCTATACCAAAGGTAACTTGTAAACTTCTTTTCTAAAATTATTATTTGAATAATTTTGAAGATTTAACTCTTTATTTATTTTGATAG
>WBZL01000558.1_pt1 | contig 41658 bp, 43 predicted proteins | sample 5204291 | NCBI WGS metagenome assembly WBZL01 (sample SAMN12344345, study PRJNA552823) | activated sludge metagenome | biome: Activated sludge suspended growth; feature: Nitrification reactor; material: Wastewater; isolation source: activated sludge from nitrification reactor of wastewater... | reverse complement strand
TTTTGAGCCATTTCCATTCTTGATCTTTGAGGTCACTCTGGTATGCTTGTCTGTGTATGTATTTCATAATGCCCCTAATTGAACACCAATTGGGGGCTTTTTGCATTTTTTAAACAGTTTCTTAGAAACAGGAAGCCTTGTATAGACCAAACCGTGCCGACTTCGACCGTGACACTTCTGCAACCATGTAGTGCAAATCGAGAAGGGAGTGAAGGTTGCATTACTGTCCTGCCAGAACACGTCCTCAGCACGATTGCACAAGATTATCTGCCAAGCTGGCGGCTTTGGCCGTGTATTGCCAAATTGAATTTTAGCAACTCTACACACACTACCATCATCACTGGTAGGGAACTGTATATTCCTGCGATTGAATGGTGTAATCAACTAGACGACAAGGATGCTAGATATAATGGTTAGAAAGAAAATAATCACGTAGCCTGCTGTGTGTAAGGAAGGCTTCGGAATTGTTTTCGCTGTCATCTATAGGGCTAAGGTTGAGTAGGTATGAATACCTACTCATACCTGTCCATCTCTTAATGAAAACAATAAATGATAAGATATCCACGGTACGAAGCCCGATAAATTGGGGACGCAGGCTCTGTTTTGTTCCCTACTCCCCCCTCCCCCGCAACCACTTCAACGCCTCCCGCGCACTCAGCGGTTGCAGGTTGGTGGCGGCGACAAAGTCGGTGACGGCAGCGGCATCGGTTTTGGAATATTCGCGCAGTGCCCAGCCAATAGCCTTGTTGATAAAAAACTCGTCGCTGCCCAGGTTTTCGCGGATGGTGGCAAAGAGCAGGTCGGCGTCGGTCTTCCTTTTATAATGCAGCTGAAACAGCAGCGCCGTGCGCCGCAGCCAGATGTTGTCCGCTTGGCGCAAACGGCCGTTCCACACCCCCTTCACCTCAGGAAAACGCAAAAACAGTTCCCCCACCTGCCGCCCCGCCAGCAAATCCACCGTGTCCCACCACGACTTGGTAGTGATAAGCACCACCAGCATCTCCATCATCTCCGGCTGCCAACTGCGCCGCCGTCGCCACAGCAAATCCATCGCCGCATACTGGTATTCACGCTCCGGCATTGCCCACAAATCCAGAGCCGCCGTGGACAGCGCGTCGGTGGGCGGCAGCCCGTGGGCAGCCACAAACTGGCGCGTCAGGGCGGCACGCTGCGGCGACTTGATGCCCAAAAAGGGGAACTGGTCGCGCATATAGGCGGACATGGGCGCGGCCTGAGCCGGGTTGGCGTACTGGGTAAACTGCTCTAGCAGAGGAAGCAGGTAAGGGTGAGTCATAGGGATCACGAAGCTAGGATTGGTGATTGGAGATTGGAGATTGATGAAGGTTCATAATCTCTAATCTCCAATCTCCCATTCTAACTCCGACTGCGGTTAGTGGAGAGTAACGACAGGCGTGGGCGGAACAGATTGTGCAGGGGGTCGTCGGCGGTGGGTTGGCGCAACGGCCGTTTATTTTCCCACAGCGGCACCCCCACCCCGCGCAAAATGTTCATCGGCCCCAGTTGATGAATCAACGCCAGTTGCTCATCATCACGCGCCAACATGGAGCCAGCAAAACCGAGCGAGTTAACCGAGATGCCGTGGTGTTTGGCGTGCAGCCGAGGTACCAGCAGCATCCAGCGGCGGGTGAGCAGCAAGTTGTAGGGGTCAGCCTGTGCGCCCCCCTGGGCAACGGTGCCGTCATGCAGCCCCACGGCGGTGAGAAGCTGCTGATAATGGTGGAAGAGGGAAACGGCCGTTTCCCGCCCCGCCTCCAGCCGCACCAGCGCATGGGCAAAGGGAAAGCCGGATACCCGGCCAATGTGGTGATGAAAAACGGCCGTTTCCAGCGCAGGGTCAAGAGGAACGGCCGTTCCGTCCGGCGACAGCGGAAACGGCACCAGTTGCAAATGCTTGTGTCGCTGGCTCGCTCCCGCATCCTTCCCCCCGTTAAAAAACCCCAGCCCGTCAATCTCCTGCATACAACGCCACAACGCCGCCAGGTCGGCCGGCGTCAACCACGTTGTCTGCTCCTCAAAAGCGCGAGTGACAACCAGCAAGTGATTGTGATAAACATTGTATTTATTGAGCAGGCACAGATGGGTTTCAGAAAGATTGGCAACAAACAGGTCGGGGTCGTAAGGCAGGAACGGATTAAAAGAGGCACCAGCAATCGCTGGCGGCTGTCTATGCTTCTCCTTACGTCGCTGTCGCATCGAACGCCAAATGACAAAAGAAAAGCCATCTTGTCGCAACAATTCAGCTTCAACCGGCTGTGGTTCCAACGCGCCGCTGCGCAGGGCATACGCCACCTGCGCCTCTGTTCGCCCTAACAACGTGCCGGGAGCAAGATCATCTTCTTCAGTTATATTCTGTCTACCAGGTTCCATATGGTTAAAAATCAAACACCCAATGTATTTTCAATTGGTTTACCTATCATAGCATAAGGCCGCCAAAAACTGAACCCCGCAAATCAAAAATCGGTAGTGACAAACATCATACACCTTTACTATCTTTCAGCACTTTAGCAAAACCACCCTGTCCTGTACGATGCAAGTATGACATATTGTCTCTACTAACTACCGTCGCACCTCGCATTACAGAAATATCTGCATAACAAGGTCTCGCGTTTAGCCCACAGCGGCCAGGCGCGTGTTCACTTGGGGAGGCATCCATGGAATTTACACCCCTCGCACCCATGGCTGACCGCTGGATTGATGAGCCGAATCTAACTGACTATGAGAAAACTCGCGCTGATTTCTCTTGGGACGCAGTCCTGGGGGCGTTAGATGGCTTGCCCAACGGTGGCCTGAATATTGCTTATGAGGCGGTGGATCGGCACGCCAATAACCCTGCTCTCCACCACCACATCGCCCTTCGCTGGATCGGCAAAGACGATGGTATCATTGACCTTACCTACGGCGACCTGCAAACCCAAACCAACCGCTTCGCCAACGTCCTGAAAACCCTCGGCATTGGCCGCGAAGATCGCGTTTTTGTGCTATCTAACCGCATCCCCCCCGTCTACATCGCCGCCCTCGGCACCCTCAAAAACGGCAGCGTCTTCTGTCCCCTCTTCTCCGCTTTCGGTCCCGAACCCATTGCCCAACGCCTCAACCGGGGCGACGGCAAAGTTCTGGTCACCACTGAAAAGCTCTACCAGCAAAAAATCGCCCCGCAGCGCGACAAGCTGCCCAAGCTGCAAACCATCCTGCTCATGGACGTGGCCGAAGACGTGCGCGACGATGTGCTGTCGCTGCCCTACCTGATGCTCCAAGCTTCACCCGACTTCACCATTCCTCCCACCGACCCCGAACAAATGGCGATCTTGCACTTCACCAGCGGCACCACCGGGATGCCCAAAGGGGCGATCCACGTCCACAAAGCCGTTTTGACCCACTACATCACCGCCAAATACGCCCTCGATCTGCACCCCGACGACATTTTCTGGTGTACCGCCGACCCCGGCTGGGTGACAGGCACCTCCTACGGCATCATCGCCCCCCTGCTGCACGGTGTCACCAGCATCATTGACGAAGCCGAATTTGATGCCGACCGCTGGTACCGTATTCTCGAAGAGCAGCGCGTCACCGTCTGGTACACCGCCCCCACCGCCATCCGCCGCCTCATGCGGCTGGATATCATGCCGCGTGAGCAATATGACCTGAGCCACCTGCGCTTTGTTGCCAGTGTCGGCGAACCGCTGAACCCGGAAGCAGTAGTTTGGGGACGCAAAACGCTGGGTCTGACTATCCACGACAACTGGTGGCAGACGGAAACGGGCGGCATCATGATCGCCAACTTTGCTGCTGCCGAGGTGCGCCCTGGCTCGATGGGCCGGCCGTTACCCGGTATCGAAGCCGCCATTGTGCGTAAACTCGACGACCACACCATTGAAATCATTGACAAACCGGGCGTAGACGGCGATTTGGCACTGAAACCGGGCTGGCCTTCCATGTTCCGGGGCTATCTCCACGATGAGGCGCGGTATGCCAAATGCTTTGTGGATGGCTGGTACCTCAGCGGCGACCTGGCAATGCGCGACGAGGACGGCTACTTCTGGTTTGTGGGACGCGCCGACGACATCATCAAGACGGCCGGCCACATGGTTGGTCCCTTTGAAGTCGAAAGCGCCCTGATGGAACATCCCGCCGTGGCCGAAGCGGGGGTGATTGGCATCCCCAACCCGGTCATTGGCGAACTGGTGAAAGCGTTTGTCTCGCTCAAACCCGGCTACGACTGGACACCGCAGCTGCGGCTGGAGCTGCTGGGCTTTGGACGCAAGCGGTTGGGATCGGCGGTAGCTCCCAAAGAGATCGCTTTCGAGAAGAATTTGCCCAAGACACGCAGCGGCAAAATTATGCGCCGCCTGCTAAAAGCACGGGAGTTGGGCTTGCCGGAAGGGGATATTTCGACGTTGGAAGCGGATTAGATAAACACATAAAGGAGTTTGAAATGACTCAAAAAAATTTGACCGCTGTTGCTTTTGCCATCTTGGCAACGATTATCCTTATTGCCATTGCTACTTCTGGGTATGGCTTTGATTATATTCCAGAAGAGCACTTAGGGAATCCAAGCGTCGTCCTGCCGGTGCTTCTGCTTGTTGGCACGGTTGGGTTACTGGTTAGTTTAACCTTTGTGGCTGCTATTTTTGCGGCTCTTGATCTTTCTGATGAAAAACGTGCCCTGGGCTTGCCGGAGGGTAGTGTTCGCGCCCTGATTGCCCTGCTGCTTTTAACCTTCTTTGCCATCACCTCTATATTCCTGTACCGGCAGCTTCGTGCTCCCGAAACGTATATCTCTACAGGTCTTACAGAGGCCGCCAAAGATCAATTGCTTGAAATCCTGCCAGGAACAGACATTTTGTCAGTTGAGGGGCGCACTGTTGAAGGGCAGATGATTTACGACATTAAGCGGCAAGCAAATAGCGAAGCAGGCGTTAATTTTGCCCAACAGATGTTGACAATGTTGGGCACATTGGTGGCGGCTATTTCGGCCTTTTATTTTGGTACTAAAGTTAATGAGGGTGAAAGAACGCCCCAGGTGGAGACACCCTCTGTCACCAAAGTACCGCAGCCAACCGAGCCAACCCCCGCCCCGGCTAGCCCACAGCCTCAATTAACTTGAGGGTGGTGAGGGGAAACGGCCGTTAATTCTCCTGTCAACTACCTTTTACGGGAGGTCTCAAATGAAACAAACAACATTGGCCTCAACTGGCACGGTTACGCGGGAACACGGGCTGCATTTGCTGCGCGAGATGCTGCGGATTCGTCGCTTTGAGGAAAAATCGGCCGAGATGTATTCGGCCAGCAAAATTCGTGGCTTCCTCCATCTTTACATTGGCGAGGAAGCGGTGGCGGTGGGAGTGATGGAGGCGCTGCGCCCGGAAGACAACATTTTGGCAACCTACCGCGAACATGGGCAGGCATTGGCACGGGGCGTTTCGGCGGCTTCGATTATGGCCGAGATGTATGGCAAGCAGGAGGGGTGCGCTCGCGGGCGGGGCGGCTCGATGCACCTGTTTGACAAGGAGACCCGCTTTTTTGGCGGCAACGCCATTGTGGCCGGGCATTTGCCCATGGCCGTGGGCATGGCACTGGCGGACAAGATGCGGGGTGATGAGCGCGTCACCTGCATTTTCTTTGGCGATGGCGCGGTGGCTGAGGGAGAGTTCCATGAATCGCTGAATCTGGCGAAGTTGTGGCATTTGCCGGTGCTGTTTGTCTGTGAAAACAACCAGTACGGCATGGGGACAGCGATTGAATATTCGCACGCGGTAACAAACCTGGCAAAGCGGGCGGCGAGCTATGAGCTGCCGGCCGAACGGGTGGATGGCATGGATGTGCTGGCAGTGGAAGAGGTGGCACAAAGGATGGCAACGGCCGTTCGTAACGGCGAAGGCCCCCACTTTATGGAATGCGTCACCTACCGCTTCCGCGCCCACTCCATGTTCGATGCCGAACTGTACCGGGAAAAGACCGAAGTCAGCGAATGGCGGCAGCGCGACCCCATCAACCAGTTGATGGCGCAGATGAAAGCCGACGGCACCTTCACCGACGGCGATTTGGCCGCCATAGAACGCGAAATCGCGCAGGAAATGGACGAGGCAGTTGCCTTTGCCGAAGCCGGTACGTGGGAACCGCTGGCGGAACTGACGCGGTTTGTGTATTCGGAGAATTAGATGGTTGATTGGAGATTGGGAGATTGGGAGATTGAGAGATTGGGAGATTGAGAGACTGAGAGACTATAGTCTCCTAATCTCCTAGTCTCCTAGTCTCCTAATCTCCAATCTCCAATCCCCATTGTTGGAGGACACCATGACCCTCACAACCCCCGTTTTAGAAGCTGTGCGCGTGCGTACCCTTACCTACCGTGAGGCGGTGCGCGAGGCGATGCGTGATGCGATGCGGCGTGACGAGCGCGTTTTCCTGATGGGCGAGGACGTGGGGCGGTACGGCGGCTGCTTTGCCGTGAGCATGGGGCTGCTGGAAGAGTTTGGCCCCCAGCGCATTATTGACACGCCGCTGTCAGAGTCTGCCTTTACCGGCGCGGGCATTGGCGCGGCACTCAACGGTATGCGCCCCATCGTGGAAGTGATGACCTGTAACTTTAGCTTGCTCGCCTCGGATCAGATTATGAACAATGCGGCGACGCTGCTGCATATGTCGGGCGGGCAGTTTAACGTGCCGCTGGTGATTCGGATGTCCACCGGCGGCGGCAAGCAGTTGGCGGCGCAGCATTCCCACAGCCTGGAAGGGTGGTATGCCCATATTCCTGGCCTCAAGGTCATCGTCCCGGCGACGGTGGAGGATGCCTACGGAATGCTGTGGACGGCGCTGGAAGACCCCGACCCGGTGCTGATTTTTGAGAACTCGCTGCTTTACAACCTGCGCGGTGAGGTGCCGCTGGAACCGGCTCCGGTAGACATTGCGACGGCGCGGGTGCGGCGGCCGGGTGATGATGTGACGATCATCACCTATGGCATGAGCCTGCACAAGTCACTGACGGCGGCGGAAACGCTGGCGGCGGAAGGCATTGAGGCGGAGGTGATTGATTTGCGGAGTTTACGGCTATTGGACGATGACACCTATATCAACTCGATTGCCAAAACCCACCGGGCGGTGATTGTGGATGAAGGGTGGCGCAGCGGCGGTATTTCGGCCGAAATCATGGCGCGGATTGTGGAGCAGGCGTTTTACGAACTGGATGCGCCGATTGCCCGCGTTTGCACCGAGGAGGTGCCGCTGCCGTATGCCAAACATTTGGAGGAGGCTGCTTTACCACAGCCGGAGAAGATTGTGGCGGCGGTGAAGCGTCTTGTGTGATTAGAGATTGGAGATTAGAGATTGGCCTTTCAATCTCTAATCTCCATTTCTGCCGGAGGTGACCCCATGGCTGAGTTCCGAATGCCAAGCCTGGGTGCCGATATGGAGTTTGGGACGCTGTATGAATGGTACGTCCAGCCGGGCGACAAAGTACAGCGGGGGCAGGTGATTGCCCAGGTAGAAACCGAAAAGGGAGTCATTGAAATTGAGGTGTGGGAGGATGGCGTGGTGGTGCAACTGCTGGCCGAACCGGGTACGGAGCTGCCGGTGGGGGCAGTGCTGGCAATTTTGCAAACGGCCGATGAGCCGGAGCCAGTTTTAGCCCCGGAACCCACTCCCCCAATCGCACCCGCCGAACCCCACCCGATGGATCAGAAGCCGCTGGTTACAAACGGCCGTGGCCGTCCACGCCCCAAGATTTCCCCCGCCGCCCGCAAACGCGCCCAAGAACTGGGCGTTGATCTCAGCCAGCTTTCGGGTGAGGTCATTAGCCTGGCTGATGTGGAACAAGCCGCAGCCAAGAAAGCTGCCCCGGCGGCAGCACCCCACATCACCCCGGTGGCGCGGAAGATGGCGGAAAAGCTAGGGGTGGATTGGCAGCAGCTAACCGGCACGGGCAGCCACGGCGCGATTTGCAAGGAAGACGTTGAGCGGGCGGCGCAGCCGGAAGCGGCACCCGTACCCGCCACCAAGCCTGAGCCACGCACCGAGCCGGCCGATTTCCAAACGGGGATGCGCCGGGCAATTGCGCGGGCGATGGCACGCGCCAATGCCGACATTCCCCACTACTATCTGGAAACGCGGATTAACATGGCTCCGGCGCTGGCGTGGCTGGAGGGGGAGAACCAGAAACGGCCGTTAAAAGACAGGCTGTTAACGGCCGTTTTGCTCATCAAAGCCGTGGCGCGGGCGCTGGGCGAGGTTCCGGCACTGAATGGCTACTGGCGCGATGACGAACACCAGCCGCAGGAGGCGATCCACATCGGCTTTGCCATTGCCCTGCGGCAGGGTGGGCTAATCGCCCCGGCCATCCACCATGCCGACTTGAAGAGCCTGGATGAGCTGATGGCGGCACTGCGGGATTTGATTATGCGGACGAGAAACGGCCGTTTGCGCGGCTCCGAAATGACCGATGCCACCATCACCCTCACCAACCTTGGTGACCTGGGGGTGGAAAAGGTGTTTGGCGTGATCTACCCGCCGCAGGTGGCGCTGGTTGGCTTTGGCAAAATCAGCGACCAGGTGTGGGTGGAAAACGGCATGATCGGCGTGCGCCCGGTGCTAACCGCCACCCTCGCCGCCGACCACCGCGCCACCGACGGCCGCATCGGCGGCAAATTCCTCGATTTGCTAAAGAAATATTTAGAGGAACCGGCCTGGATGGGGCAACAGTAAACGGTAATCAGTTGTCGGTAAACAGTAGGGGCGTATTGCATACGCCTTATGCCTGAACAATCACCGAATAATTGATGTGGAGGTTATGATGACAACAGCAATGGCTATGAACAAAACAGAAATTCGCGGGATGCTGCTGGAGGCACTGGCAATGATTGCGCCAGAAGCAAACTTTGCCACACTGGCACCCGATGTCAATGTGCGCGAGGCACTGGATATTGATTCGTTTGATTTCCTCAACTTCCTGATTGAGGTGGACAGAATGCTGGGCGTGGAAACGCCGGAAGCGGATTATGGCAAATTAAACTCGCTGGATGAGATGGTGGCTTATTTTGGGGCGCGTGTGAACACATAATATTATGTTCGGTAGCTTCAGATTATGTGAAGAAAGGAGCTGGCAATGAAATACCGGGTTCATCGGCTTGAAGTAAAAAAGGATACGGCTCAGGAAAAGCTGGAGCTGTTTTTAAACCAGTTGGAAGGCGAGGTTCTGTCAATCATTCCCTATGTCTCACCAACGTTCCAGGTCATGGGTGCGACAGCCAAAGTTGATTTTTTGCTGATTGTGGAAAAAACCAGGTAGTGGCTGCACGCATCAAAATGGTTTGAATCATTGGGCATTCAGGGTTTGCTGGCAGAGGGGCAATAGCATGACAAAACAATTCTGGGGCATCGTACCCAAAACGATATTAGGTAAGTGGTCGGTCGGGCTTATCGTTGTCATGCCAATCTTGTTTGTCATTGGCACATCATTCACAAATTCGCTGTACGCAGCAGTCCCGGCCGGTGGAACGATTTTGGCGGATATTGCGGCACGGCCGGCTTTGGCACTCACCATGCTGGCTGGTATGGCGGCCGGCATTACCGCCTTTATCGTCGGTCTCCTGGCTCTGGTCAGGCAGAAAGAGAGGGCGCTACTGGTTTACGCCTCGACTGTGGTTGGGGCCTTGCTGCTGGTCTTTCTGGCGGGTGAATTCATCTCGCCCCATTGAACGGCCGTTTGCAAACCCAGCCTGGTACTTCATCAGTAAAATGCTCACATCATGGTGCCTGGTTACTAGTGGATTATTAGTAATCGTCCAGAACCAAGTTGGGCAAGAAGTTGGGATTTAGAAGTTCAACTTCTGAGAGAAGTTGAACTTCTGGACTGTAGATCGCTAAGATGTTGGGCAAGAAGTTCAACTTCTGAGAGAAGTTGAACTTCTGGAACTGTGTTGGACAAGAAGTTCAACTTCTGAGAGAAGTTGAACTTCTAGAACTGTGTTGGACAAGAAATTCAACTTCTTTTGAGAAGTTGAACTTCTAGATCGCCAAGATTAGGGAGGTAATAAAAATGATACTCGTTGTTGGTGCAAGTGGGATGTTGGGCGGGATGATTGCCCACCAACTATTAGCGCAGGGTAAACAGGTTCGGGTGCTATTGCGCCACAATTCGCCAGCGATGGCGATGGCGGCGCAGGGCATGGCAACCAACCCGCAGTCGCTGCTTGATGCCGGAGCCAAAGCCGTCTATGGGGATTTGAAGGATAGGGCGTCGCTGGACGCGGCTTGCGCGGGGGTGGAGACGGTGATCACGACGGCCAATGCGGCATTGCGTGGCGGTGAGGATACGTTTGAAACGGTAGATCGGCAGGGAACGCAGCATTTGATTGACGCAGCCAGGGCGCAAGGGGTGCAGCAGTTTATCTATATGTCGGCCAATGGCAGCGACCCGCAGCATCCGCACCCGCTGTTTAGCGCCAAGGGGGCTTGCGAGGCGTACCTGCAAGAAAGTGGCCTGACCTACACCATCCTGAAACCGGGTGTGTTTATGGAGGTGTGGATTGGCACGGTGATTGGGATGCCGCTGCAAGCACAGCAGCCGATTACGCTGATTGGGGAAGGGAAAACGAAACATGCGTTTGTGTCTATGGGGGATGTGGCGGCGTATGCGGTAACGGCCGTTCATAACCCCGACGCCTTCAACCAAACCATCTACATCGGTGGGCCAGCCTCGTATTCATGGATCGAGGTGGTAAAGGCGGTCGAAACGGCCGTTGGGCTGCCGCTGCCCGTCAACTTTGTCGCCCCCGGCGCGCCCGTGCCGCTGCTGCCACCCGACATGATTCCCATGATGGTCGGGCTGGAAATGGCCGATGCGTATATTGGCATGGAGCAAACAGCCGCGCTGTATAAGATTACACCAACGCCATTGGCGGCGTTTGCCCAGCGGTTTTTTGGCAACGGACATACAGAATAAGGAACGAGAATTTTATTAGATGCAGAACTTCTCCACAGCATATGGTTGAAGTTCTGTGGGGCATTTAATCCGCGCTCCCAGGGAACGCGGATTAAATAAATTGCGGAAGAAGTTCAACTTCTTCTGAGAAGTTGAACTTCTAACATGGGCAAGTTATTTATTTAATTCCCATTCCTAAGCGAGAGGTTGCAATGAACGAGAACATCAAAATCAAACACATTTTTAGCCTTGTAGCTGTTTTGCTGCTTATTGTTGTGGTTGCTTGTCAAACAGCAACAGAAGCTGAACGGGAACCCGCTATGGAAGATCGTGCGGAGCAAACGGCCGTTATCGAAGAACCCACGGCAACCATCATTCCGACAACTCCAACGGAACTTCCACCAACCGCCACATCTATCCCGCCCACGCCAACAGCCACACCGACGGCTATGCCAACTGAAGAACCGCCAGAAGTGCGAGCTACAGAATCTATTGAACAGGGAAATGCTTATCTGGAAGCTGAAGATTGGAGCGATGCAGAAAAAGCTTTTACAGAAGCCATTTCACTCGATCCCGAAGCAGCCGAAGCCTTCCTTGGCCGTGGCTTAGCTTATAAAGAGATGCATGAGACCCGCAAAAGCCTCGAAGATCTCGATAAGGCCATAAGTCTAGATACTGAACTCCCCTCTGCTTATCTGGCACGTAGCCAAATATATTGGGTCTTTCTGGTTAATGGCACAGAGTTCGTTCTGGATCTTTCGCCTCAAGAAATCCTTTCACTTGTATTGGATAATTTGGATCACGCAATTGCGCTTGATGATAAAAATGTTGAGGCATACGTGTTACGTGGGTCATTACTCCTAGCCCTAGAAGAGTTTGATGCTGCTCTTGCTGATTTTAATCAAATCATTGCACTTGAGCCTGAGTTCCCACTTGCCTATGCGCGACGTGGTTTCATCTTTGAAAAAAGGGGTGAGATAGAGGCCGCATTGCAGGATTATGATCGAGCTTTGATGCTTGGCTTAGAGCCTGACGATCAGAAAGAGATTGCAGTGCGAGTAGCCACGTTACGCAGGGAACCTCAACCCGGAGATGTCGTTTCGGGACAAATGGTGCATATGGGATCGTATGAGGTTATGGCTCCTACCGATGGCGTGTGGACAAGCGAAATTGGAGATGGTGATCAGCTTGTCTTGACAAGAGGATGGCCTGATGATGGCTCCAAAGTTGATCTGTCACCTAGTTGGGTTGCACAGCCTTGGGACGGCATAACGGCCGAGGCTGTTGCTGAGGATTATAGAGCTTGGGAATTAGACAACATGTTTCGTAGCGTGACAACGGCATATGAACTTACCAATGTTGAACAAGGAGAGCATGTTGTTGGGGAACGGTTATTCTACTATATGTCCTATACGTTCGTGTTCAATGAGGAAGAAGCCGGTCAAGCTCTCACAATTGATGCTGTTCTTTACCTTTACTTTCCAGAAGAGTTTGCTGAAACTTATGCGTTCTATCGGATTTTGTTTAGCGATATGTATGTGCCTGGACAAAGCCATATGCCATTGACCCAAGGAGAAATTGATGCTTTCTTAGCCAGTTTTGTTGTCCTTGAGTAATGATGCTTGGATCTTACCTGGGGTGTGGCCGCGTTTGCCCAACGGTTTTTTGGCAAGGGACATACAGGATAAACGAGAGGTTGCAATGAACGAGAAGATGAAAGTTGTGAAAAAGAAGAAGAAGGGGAAGAAAACGGCCGTTTCTGAACTCCCCCTGGCCGTCATTGCCCACATGCCACCGCTGAAAAAGGTGGATGTACCCTGCTATCTGGAGGAAGTGGACATTGAGGCTTTGGTGAAGGAGGGGGAGAAGGAGGGAAAAACGGCCGTTTAACCCATCAGCCCTTTTGATGTTGACATGGTGAACAAACGGCCGTTTCATCCTTCCACTTGGGATGTCATTTTTGCCGATACCCGTGGGCAGTGGCAACGGCCGTTTTTACATTCTCCCAATCCACATCATTCGGCAGGGTGCAGTCCGCCGCCAGGAAGAATTTGTCCGGTGCCTGTTGCAGAACGCGCTCCACTTCTTGCTGCACGTCGGCCGGGCTGCCGGTGGCGATGATGCCTTTGCGGTCGAGGCCACCCATAAACGGCCGTTTAAACAGCTCCGCAATCTTCTGCCCCGCCAGCACCTCGCCCCCAACCCGCTGGTTGACGTTCACCACGTGTCCCGGATAATCCAGAAACGGGGTCAGGTCGTCATAGTCATAGGCATAGTCGCAAACGTGCAAAACGTTGAACAGACATTTCTGATTGATCTCCTCCATCAGCAGCAGGTCGGCCGGCTTGATGCAGTCAGTAAACACCGAACTGCCGCCAAACCGATCCCGCTCGCCCCCTTGCGTTGAGGTGTAAAAACCATCCACGCCCAGACGGATACACGCCCGGACAAAGTTCAGCAAACTTTCGGCCGCAATCTCAATCCCCTTCTTAGCCTGGTCTAGATTTTCCCGCAGATGCTGCTCAATGAGCATATTGCTGGCCTGGCGGGCGCACATAAACGGCGAATAGAGCGTCACAATAACGACGGCCTCGCTTTTGGCCGCCTTCACCAGCCCCTCCACCGCCGCCAACTGCGGCTGGAAAAACTCCTCCGTCAGCAGCGGCAGCTTGCCCCAATCGCCCGGCTTTTGAATGTCGGGCTGGTAGGGAAACTTGATTTCGTACTGGATCTTGACCACATCCATGTCGGTGTAGCGAAAATATTCCAGATGTTTGTCCACCGCCGCCTGCCCAAAATGGAAGCGGGGGTCAAAGTGAATAAAAAAGCCGGCCGGAACCACTTCCTGCGGCTTGTCGGCATCCAGCAAACTTAAAACCAACTCTCTTTTATTCATCATCATTCTCCATCATTTCACACAAGTAATATCAATCGCAACTACCAAACCCCCGGCAGCAGCCGATACCGCACCCGCCGGGCATATTCAGCGTAGCCCACCAGCTCCCCCTGCAACGTTTGGTCCTCCAACCACGTGCGAATGACAAGCGCAATGGTTAGCAAGACGGCGGGGACAAACGCCCAGGCTGAATCCAGAACAACGGGCATGGTGAAATAGGTCACAACAGCACCAGCATAGCCGGGGTGGCGCACCCAGCGATAGGGGCCAGTGGAAACAACGTGATGGCCGCGTTCGGTTTGAATTCGCACCAGCCCGGAGAAGAAGCGGTTTGCCAGCATGGCCCAGGTGCCAAAGGCATAGCCAGCCACGATCAGCAGCAAGGCTACAATTTTGAGCGGCATACTAAAGCCGGCCGACCAGCCAAAACGCACATCCAGCCCAGCCACCAGCAGCAGCACCGCCCCGCCCAAAGCCACAATCGGTGCCAACACCTTGTCCCACGACTTCGCATTTTCCTGCTCCAGCGAATGGGCGCGTTCAGCCAGCAGGTCGGGGTGACGCTGTGCCACCAGCAGGCGGCTGATGACAAAGCCGAGGGCATAGACCACGCCAAACACCCACGCTTCCCACCAATTCCACCGCCCGGAAACCAGCAGCGGCAGGAAGGGGATGAGGATGACCACAATGACCAGTTGGATCACAACACGGGGCGAAAACAGTTGCTTTTGTTCGTCCATTTCCCACCTTGGCTCCCCAATAAACAAACCCGTATGGGAAGCATACGCTTTTTGGGGGCTAACCAAAACTGATCTTTATCCGCTCCTGACGTGATATTGCTCACTTATAAACGGCCGTTTTTTCCGCTAATCTATCAATTGGGAGTGTGTATCATGGACGAAACAGATTCACTCAAAAAGAAACCAAAACGACAAAAAGGGAAAAAAGAAAAAAAGCTGCTGCAAGAGGCCGAGCGCGAAAAACACCACGCCAAAAAGAAGAAAAAAGAAAAGCGCAAGGAAACGCACAAAGAAGGAAAACGCGACCGTTAACAGCTTAACAGGAAAAGAAAATAGATGCGCGGATAACGCGGATCAAAGCGGATTTTCGCGGATGAAGACAAAAATCCGTGTAAATCCGGCCACATCCGCGTCATCCGCGATGCTGTTCTGACTTCTCCGAATCTCTCCTCACATACCTGCATCCACAATACGGCCGTCGCGCATTTTGATGACCCGCCGGGCAAACGAAATAACCTGCTCATCATGGGTGGCGAAGACAAACGCCGTTCCCGTTTCTTCGTTCAGCCGCTGCATAATCTCCATCGCCTGCTGACCGTTGGCCGTATCCAGATTGGCCGTCGGCTCATCAGCCAGCACCAGCGATGGCTGTGTTGCCAGTGCCCGCGCAATGGCAACCCGCTGCTGCTGCCCCCCGCTCAACTGGTCAGGCCGGTGGTTAACGCGGTCGGTTAACCCGACGGCATCCAGCAGCGACATGGTTCGACGCTTGCGCTCATCGGCCGCAATGCCGTTAAGCAACAGCGGCAGTTCCACATTTTCATAGGCCGACAGCACCGGCACCAGGGCAAAAAACTGGAAGACAAAGCCAATCTCCTCACGCCGCAAATCGGCCTGCCGGTTGGCACTCAGTTGGCTCACGCTATGGCCGTTGATTTTCACCACGCCGCTGTTGGGCTTGTCAAGACACCCCATCATTTGCAGCATCGTCGTCTTGCCAGAGCCAGATGGGCCAACAATGGCGGCAAATTCTCCCTTTTCAATCGTCAAGGAAACGTTATCCAGAGCGCGTGTTTCCACTTCGCCCAGGGTGTATATTTTTGTTACATTCTCCAGCTCAATAACAGACATGTCTAACTCTCTTTATGCAATGTCATTCCGAACGGAGTCTTGGGAGTCAGGAATCTTATTCGCTCCAAGAACAGCTACAGGGTATGCAATGCCTGAACGGGTTCCAGTTTGGCGGCAAAGCGGGCAGGATAAAGGGAGACAAGGGTGACGATGGCAAACAAAAACAGTGCCAGTACAAAAGCCTGGCCGGGGGCAAACACGGGGTACATTTTGCTGCCCAGTGCCATTCCTTCCACGGCTGATGCAGCCCCATTACCAATATCAATGCCAACGGTGGCTAACCAGGAAACAATGCCAGAGCCGAAGATGAACCCAACGGCCGTTCCTGCCAACGCCAAAATCATCGCCTCAAACAACACCATCACCATAATCTGCCGCCCCTTCATCCCCAACGCCGCCAAAATCCCCATTTCCCGCGTCCGTTCAAACACCGACATCAGCAGCGTATTGGCAATCAGCACCGCCACCACCAAAATCACGATGGTGTAGATCATATAATAGAAGCCCAGCCCCGTTTGCATCAGCTCCAGGAAGATGCCGTTTAATTCCTGCCAGGGCAGCACCTTGATACCTGGCTGCTGCAACGCCGCCGCCACGCTGTCGGTATCTTCCTGGTTGTGCAGCATCACAATGAGCGTGCTGGCGCGGTCGCCGGTGCGGGCAAAGGCCTGGGCTTGCGCCAGGGGCATGACCACGGTGTTTTGGTCATAGCTGGGGATGCCGGTGTCGAACAGCCCGGCCACGGTAAAGATCGCCTCGTCCAGCCCACCGTCGGCTGTGCCGATGGCCAGGCTGACGCGCTGCCCCACGCCAATGCCCATTTCTTCGGCCAAATTGCTGCCCAGCAAAATCTGGCCGCGACTGTCGGGCGCAAGGTAGCTGCCGCCCACGATGCCGTCACGAATGGGGGCGTGAAAAACGGCCGTTGTGTCAATCCCCGTCACCTGAAGACCGGCTGATTCCCGGCTGGTGCTTAAAATGCCGCTCATCCACAAAATGGGAGCCACCGACTCCACCTGCGGCATGGCCTGCACCTGCACCGCCAGCGTTTGGCTATCCGGCAGCAAATCTTTCGCCAGCAAACTCAGTTTCTCCACCTCATACGACTCAGCGCGAAGCTGCAAATGACCGGTGTTGAGCCGAATATTTTCCCGCAGCGCCCCCTGCGTCACGCCGGAAAACATGCCGCTCATCATAATCAGCACCATCATCCCCAGCGCCACCGCCAGCATCGTCAACACCGTGCGCCGCCGATTCCGCACTAGGTCACGATAAGCAATTACCCAGAATTTTGTGAGTGCCATGGTTTATATCCGTTTCTCCCTCTCGTTTTTCGCCGTGAACGGGTATTGCGTATCCCTTACGCAATACGCAATACACAACAGCTTCCTATATATGGTGCAACGCCTCGGCCGGCTCGTTGTGGGATGCTTGCCAGGCAGGAATCAGCGAAGCAAGGGCGGCGATAAAGACAACCATCACGCCATAGTAGGCAATGTTGACCAGCGGGATGCTGGGATAGAGGCGGCTGCCCAGCAGTGCCGTCAGGTCGCCAGTTCCCTGGGCATAAGACAGGTCAATGCCAACCCGCGCCACGGCCCAAACCAGCAGCCAACTGACCAAACAGCCCAGTACACCGCCAACTACGCCAATAAACATCCCTTCCAGCAAAAACAGCCCCATGATTTGCCGCCCTTTCATGCCCAATGCAGCCAGCACGCCCATTTCGCGGGTGCGTTCATAGGCAGCCATGAGCATGAGGTTGAGGATGCCGATGGCGGCCATGAGCAGGACGATGAAGCCAATAACGGCCGTTGCTGCCCCCTTGGTTGCCAATGTCTCCCGTATCTCCGGCCGCAGCGTATCAAAGGAATCAATCTCGTAATTGGGCAGCTCGGGTGCCAGGCTGCGAATGAGCGCATCCTCCTGCCCCACCGCATCCAGCGTAATCGTCACTTCCGTTTCCTGCTCCCGCAGATTGTAAAGCCGCTGTGCCGTGGGCAAATTGATGTAGACCAGCCCTTTTTCCGCATCCCCCAGCCCCAGACTGTAGATGCCGACAATGGTCATGGTAGCCTGACGCATGGATTGATCCTTGCGCTGCCCCAGCAGCGTCACCCGGTCGCCAACGGCCACGTTTAGCAGCGTTGCCATCTCCTGCCCAATGAGGATGTTTTCTTCATCGTCACCCTGCAAAAAACGGCCGTTAACGATATTGGCCGCAATCAAACTAACCGCCACCTCGCTTTCCGGCTGAATAGCGGTAATGCTCACCGGATACGCCCCTTCGCGGTTGCTGACCATGCCGCCAGTGTTGATGCGCTTGGCAACGGCCACCACGTTGGGTTTGGTCTGCACTTTTTCAATGACAAGATCGGCGTTATCAAGAGGGAGCAGGGGCAGGCGGCTGGATTTATCGCGGAAGCCGGGGGCGTGTACCTGGACGTTGCCGCCGTATAGCCGCACGGCGTTGCCATAAATGGCCTGGTCGGAGCCTCTGATGGCGGCATCCATAAAGATGAGCAGAATGAGACCCAGGATAATGGCGACGGTGGCGATGAGGGTGCGCCGCCAGTTGCGCCAGACGTTACGCCAAGCCATTTTGACGTATTGGTTCATTCGTCTACCTCCTTGTATCTAAACCAAACAGACAGTCACCTTAGGAATGGGAATTAAATAACTGTCCATTTAGAAGTTCAACTTCTTCTGAGAAGTTGAACTTCTTGCGCCACTTATTTAATCTTCGTTCCTTATCATATCACAAACAATTTGTACGCCGATGACAGGAATGTGGCAAGTGACATTTATCACCAAATCGCTTTTTCAGGGTTTGTGATGTTTAGCGTGGGGCAAACGGCCGTTTGTCACTTCCCTCTCCCTCCCCCTCATGGCATACTGGCATCATACGTCATTGTGTCTTCACGCAACTCGCAGCACCAAACCACGTACAGGGTAACAGGGCTGATAAGAGGGTGACGGTGAAAAAACGGCCGTTATCCCCCATCTTCTCCACCTTACCAGCGGCAACGCACACCACAACGCATAACAAATAATCAAAGACTTCGCAGATTTCACCGATTTATCTGTGTTCGTCCGTGGTCGTCCGCGTCCAATTTTTTACAGGAGGTCTATCATGAACGGTGAAAACAACGTTCAGCAGATAAAAAAGCAAGATTCCCGCCTCGTTCCCATTCTCTTTGGCGGATTCCTGATCCTCATCGGTCTCCTCTTCCTGCTCACCTCGCTCTTCAACATCCACATCGGAGCCTACTTATGGCCGTTCTTCATGATCATTCCCGGCCTGTTCCTCGTTGGCTATGCCATGACCAGTGAAGCCAACGGCGAAGCCGCCGTCATCATCGGCAGCATCTTTACCGCCATCGGGCTGCTGCTGCTCTTCCAACTGGTGACAGGCTTCTGGGCAAGCTGGGCCTATGCCTGGGCATTGGTAGCACCAACGGCCGTTGGCCTGGGTCTCATGCTCTGGGGCTATCGCTTCAGCCGGGAAGAATCTATCAAAAGCGGCAAGGATTTAACCAGAATCGGCCTTCTCCTCTTTATCGCCTTTGGTGTCTTCTTTGAACTCATCATCGGCATTAGCGGATTTGGCATGGCACACTATGTTTGGCCGCTGCTTATCATTGGCCTGGGGCTGTGGATTCTGGTAAAGAACCTGCGGCCGGCGTGGCAATAGGTGAAAAATATGTCTGATACAACCGTTCGCCAACCGCGACGAGAAGCACCCTCAATGGTAGGGCCTCTCGTTCTCATTGTGCTTGGCATCTACTTTTTGCTCTACAACATGGGCATTTTGCCCAGCTTCAACTGGTGGGCATTGGCTCGCTTCTGGCCGCTCATGCTGATCTTTGCCGGAGCTAACATTCTGGTGCGTCAACTGCGGCAGCCATTTGGCAGCCTGTTCAGCCTGCTGGTCGGGATTCTTGCCATTGCTACCTTTGGCTATCTGGTCTTCTTCACCGCCCCAACCGCACCGCGCTGGCCGCTCTTTAGCTTCGGCCAAACCGAATTCAACACCGACCACATCACATTCCCTGTCAGTGGCGCAGATGTGAGCAAAGCAACTGTCCATATTACCACCGATGTGCCAGGGCTAAACTTGTATGCTTTGGAAGACAGTCAGCAGATTATCGAAGGGGATGTGACTTATTTTGATGAGCTGATTTTTGACACCAGCCGCATTGGAAGCGAGGCCAAGGTGGAGCTAAACACAAGCCAGCAGCAAGGGGTATGGCTTTTTAATCCCGGCAGTTGGCGCAATATGGGTATGCTGGATCGGTGGGAGGTGGGGCTTAACGGCCGTATTCCCACCGCCCTCGTCCTCTCCCTCAACGCCAACGCCTCCGACCTTGACCTGCGACAGCTAACGCTGACCCAGCTTCAGGTGGAAGCCAACGCCAGCCGCGTTACCATGCTGCTGCCTAACGGCAGCTACATGAGCGACATTCAGACAAATGCTGGTACAATGGAACTGACGCTGCCGGCCGAAGGGCAGCAAGATTTACTAATTGGCATGAGTGCCGGAAACATGGTGGTGCATGTGCCAGCGGATCGGGCGGTGCAATTTACGGTGGATCGGGCTGTGGGTAGTTTTAATGTGGAAAACGGCCGTTTAACCCGCATCTCCCAAAACGACAACAACGAAGTGTGGCAAAGCGACAACTTCAACACCGCCACCGATCCCCTCCGCGTCCGCCTCACCATTTCCGCCGGTAACGTCCGCGTCTACAGCGATTAGGCGCAGTTTATCTGTCAGAATTTTGAACCGCAAAGTTCGCAGAGGGCGCAAAGAAAAAGAAGACGTAAAATCTTTGCGCCCTCTGCGGTTCAATTGTTTATATGCACACAATCATTGTTTCCCACCTCGCCAAAGGATTTGGTGCCGTTCAAGCCGTGGCCGATGTCTCCTTCACCGTCAGCCCTGGCGAAGTTTTTGGGCTGCTGGGGCCAAACGGCGCGGGCAAAACTACCACCCTGCGGCTGATGATGGACATTTTCAAGCCCGACGCGGGCGAAATTGCCATCTTTGGCGGCGACCTCACTCTGGACAAAAAGCGGCGCATTGGCTATTTGCCCGAAGAGCGCGGCCTGTATAAAGAGGAAAAGCTGGAAACCACCCTCCTCTATCTGGCGCAGCTAAAAGGCGTGGACGAAAAAACGGCGCGGCAGCGGCTGGGCGAATGGCTGGAGCGGCTCGATTTGGCCGAACAGCGGCAGCAAAAAATCCAAACCCTGAGCAAGGGAATGCAGCAAAAGGCGCAAATTATCGCCACGCTGCTGCACGACCCCGATCTGATTATCATTGACGAACCGTTTTCCGGGCTTGACCCGGTGAATACCCGGCTGGTGAAGCAGATTTTTGAGGAGCAGCGGGCGGCCGGTAAAACCATCATCATGTCCACGCACCAGATGCACCAGGTGGAAGCGTTGTGTAACCGCATTGTGCTGATCAACCGGGGGCGCAGCGTGCTGTATGGGCTGGTCAACGAAATCAAGCGCAACTTTGCCGGAAACGCCATTGTGCTGGAAGGGCAAGGGGATTTTAGCCAGGTGCCGGGGGTGCTGGATGTGCGCCACCACAATGGCACCTGGGAAATGGGGTTGCAAGTTGGCACCGACCCGCAAGCCGTGTTGCAACAACTGTTGGCGCAACCCACCAACCGCATCACCCGCTTTGAACTGGCCGAGCCGTCGCTGGATGATATTTTTGTGCAGGTGGTGGGGGGAAGAAGTAATCAGTAATCGGTAATCGGTAATCAGTACTGGTCACTGATTACCGATTACTGATTACCGATTGCCGGACGGCATATGAACAACTTCTGGCTTGTGGCAAAACATGAATACCGGCGGATGGTGCTGCGACGGGCGTTTGTGCTGACGACGCTGCTGATTCCGCTGGGGATGGCGGCGGTGATTGGGCTGGCGATTTTGGTGGGGGAGAGTACGGCGGATAAACGGCCGTTAGGCTACATAGACCACACCCACCAGCTCGACCCCACCCTGTGGCAAAACCAGCCCGATGCCGACGTGGAGCTGCGCCCCTTTCCCGACGAAGCCACCGCCCAGGCAGCACTGGAAAACGGCGACATACAAGCCTTCTTTGTCCTGCCCGCCACCTACCCCAACCCGCGCCAAACCGACCTCTATTTTATGGAAGAGCCGCCCAACGGCGATATCTGGGGCGCTTTTGATGACTTTGTGCGCCTCAACTACACCCGGCAGCTAGACCCCGCCCTGCGGCAGCAGCTTCTCGATGGCCCAGCCGTCATCGTTAACGACCTCGACAGCGGCCGCACTTTTAGCTCGGCCAGCATCATCAACATCATCCTCCCCTTCTTTGCCACCTTCATCTTCTTCATCGCCACCATGTCGGCCTCCGGCTACATGATTCAGGTGGTGGCTGACGAAAAAGAGAACCGCACCATGGAAATCATGCTCACCTCGCTTTCTCCCTTCCAGCTTATCGGCGGCAAAACCATCGGTCTGCTGGGGGTGGCACTGACGCAGCTTGGCATCTATGGGCTAACGGTGGTGGTGGGGCTGCTGGCTGCCCAACCGTTTGTGCCAATGCTGCAAACGGCCGTTATTCCCTGGGCCTACCTCCTCATCATGGCCCTCTTCTTCCTCCCCGCCTTCGCCCTCATCGCCGGCATCATGGTCGCCATCGGCAGCATCGTCCCCAACCTGCAGCAAGGGCAACAGGTGGCCGGGCTGCTCAACTTTCTGTTTATTTTGCCCATCTTTCTTCTCGCTATCATCATCGAAAATCCCAATGCACCGCTGGCGGTTGCCTTTACTCTCTTCCCCACCACCGCCTTCCTCACCGTCTCGCTGCGCTGGGGGCTGGGGTCAGTGCCGCTATGGCAGCTTGGGGCAAGCTGGGTTATTTTGGTAATAACGGCCGTTTTTGCCGTCTGGGTCGCCTCGCGCATCTTTCGTATTGGCATGTTGCAATATGGTCAGCCGCTGTCGTGGAAAACGGCCGTTGCTGCCCTCCGCAGCAGTTAAAAGACCGATGACCGACGACAGACGACCAACGACCAACAGGCCATCATTCATCCGCGTTCGTCCGCGTTCGTCCGCGTCCCATTCCAACCTATGAAAACCATCTGGCTAGTCATCAAACACGACGTCGCCTTCGTCCTCCGGCAACGCTCCTTCTGGATCATGACCCTGCTCATGCCCGCCCTGCTCATGGGAACCAACGCCTACCTCGCCACCCAGAACAACGCCACCGCCACCCCAACCACCGCCGCCCCCGCCGCCCAACCCACCCCACCCCGCATTGGGCTGGTTGACCACCCCAACCTCATCACCCTCACCCCCGACGATCTCCCTCCCCACCTTTTCCTCCCCTTCCCTGACGAAACCACCGCCCAGGCCGCCCTCGACCAGGGCGACATCACCCAATACGTTGTCATCCCCGCCGACTTTACCGATGGCGGCGAAATTGTCATTTACGACCGGGGCTTCCAGCTTTTGAGCGGCGGCGACAGCAGCAGCGTCGCCTTTAACGGCAGCTATGATTGGGCCTTGACCTATCTCATCACCGCCAACCTGACCGGCGACACCCAGCTTGCCGCCGTAGTGCAAAACCCCACCCCCCGCGCCGCCACCCAAATGCACCGCCTACAGCCCCCCGCCTCTGCCGATGAAAGCAGCAACCTGGGTATGGCAATCATCGTCGCCCGCGTCATGCCCTACCTGTTCTACTTCCTGCTCATCATGGGGGGCAGCTACATGATGCGAAGCGTGGTGGCGGAAAAAGAGAACCGCACCGTGGAAATTTTGCTACTCAGTCTGGATCCAACGCAGCTTATGATTGGCAAAATCATCGCCATGAGCGTCATCGTTGCCATTCAGCTCGTTGTTTGGGTCGGCGGCGGCATGTTGATTCTAAATCGCGCCGCCACGGTGATGCAGTTTACCTCTTTTGCCTTCCCGTCCGGCTTTTTTGTTTGGGCCATGCTCTTTTTGCTGCTAGGCTACCTGCTTTTTGCCGCCATCATGTCGGCCGTGGGGGCGTTGGCAACCAATGCCCGCGAAGGGGGGCAAGCCATCTGGATCCTGGTCATTCCGCTGATGCCCACGCTGATGTTTGGGTCACTTTTTGCCGAAGAGCCAAACCATCCGCTCGTTGTCGCCCTCAGCCTCTTCCCGTTTAGCTCCCCCAGCGCAATGGTCACGCGGCTGGCAGTGGGCGATGTGCCTGCTTGGCAGCTTCTGGTCAGCGTGCTGGCCCTGGTTGGCACCACCTATTTGTTTATTGTGCTGGCCGGCCGCTTCTTCAAATCAGGCAACTTGCTGTCAGATACGGCGTTTAGCTGGCGGCGGCTGGCTTCTGGTTGGAAGGGATAAAGGCTGGTAAAATCGCGCTCATTATTTTTTGACAGGATTTACAAGATTTACAGGATTCAAGGCTGGTTCCCGTACTCTGCGTAAACTTGGGCAAAACGTTCAACCTCTCCGAAGAAGTTGAACGTTTCAATAGATATGATGAAGCGCATCCGTCTCCGCGACCTCGGCATTAGCCTGGGTCACTTTCCCCCTGGTCCCCATAACGCCATTACCGACGTACCCGGTGTCACCGTCGGCCACAGCACCGTCATCTATGACGAGCCGCGCCTTGCCCGTACCGGCGTGACGATGGTGCTGCCACGCGGCGGCGACGAATGGCACAACTATTGCTTCGCTGGCTACCACTCCTTTAACGGCAACGGCGAAATGACCGGCATTCCCTGGCTCGAAGAGTCCGGGATGCTTGGCTCCCCCATCGGCATCACCAACACCCACCAGGTCGGCGTTGTGCGTGACACGCTGGTCGAAATTTCTGAATCGCTGGGGTATCTCGACAGCTTTTTGCTGCCGGTGGTGGCCGAAACCTACGATGGCTGGCTCAACGACATCAACGCCTTTCACCTGACCAAAGACCACGCCCTGGCAGCGTACCGCAACGCCGCTGGCGGCGCGGTGGCCGAGGGCAACGTCGGCGGCGGCACGGGGATGATTTGCCACGAGTTCAAAGGGGGCATTGGCACGTCGTCGCGGGTGGTGGCTCTAGCCGAAGGCGACTATGTGCTGGGGGTGCTGGTGCAGGCTAACTATGGCGACCGCAAGCTGTTCCGGGTAGATGGCGTGCCGGTGGGTCGGCTGATTGCGGAGGAAGATGCACCCCGGCCGGATTGGAAACGGCCGTTACTCCCCTCCAGCTCCATCATCGTCATCATCGCCACCAACGCCCCCCTCATCCCCACCCAGTGCCAGCGGCTGGCGCGGCGAGCCACCGTCGGGCTGTCTCGCGTGGGCGGCACCGGTCACAACGGCAGCGGCGACATCTTCCTGGCCTTCTCCACCGGCAACCATCTGCCCGCCAAAAGCGACACCTTCCTGCGTCCCCTCCACATGCTACCCCATCGCCAAATGGACGACCTCTTCGACGCTACCGCCGAAGCCGTTGAAGAAGCGATCATCAACGCCCTCTGCGCCGCCGAAACCATGACCGGCTTCCACAACCACACCGTCCATGCCCTGCCTCTGGATAAGTTGCAGGGGATTATGGAGCAGTATCAATTACGGTAATCGGTAATCAGTGATCAGTAATCGGTTGACTGATTACCGTACACGAAGTGGTCGTGCAACGACATTACTGATTACCGACGACTTCCCAAACTATGTCTACCCTAACCACCTCCCCCGCCTGGCAGGCGCTGGTGCAGCACCAGCAGGCCATGGCCGATGTTCATATGCGCGATTTGTTTGCCGGGGATAACGGCCGTTTTTCCCGCTTCTCCCTCCGCCTCGGCGACGATCTGCTGTTCGACTACGCCAAAAACCGCATCACCGACGAAACGATGACGCTGCTGCTGGCATTGGTGGAACAAGCCGGGCTGTCCGCAGCCATTGAAGCCATGTTCACCGGCACCAAAATCAACAGTACCGAGCAGCGAGCCGTGCTGCACGTCGCCCTCCGCAACCGCAGCAACCGCCCCATTGTGGTGGACGGCGAAGACGTGATGCCGGGGGTTAACCGAGTGCTGGCACACATGCGCCGCTTCAGCGACGCGGTGCGCTCCGGCGATTGGTTGGGCTACACGAATAAGCCCATCACCGACATTGTAAATATCGGCATCGGCGGCTCCGATTTGGGGCCAAAAATGGTGGTGTCGGCACTCAAACCCTACGCCCACCCCCGCCTGCGCTCCCACTTTGTTTCCAATGTAGACGGCACCGACATCAGCGAGGTGCTAAAGCGGGTGAACCCGGAAACCACCCTCTTTCTGGTGGCCTCCAAAACGTTTACGACGCAGGAGACGATGACCAACGCGCAGACGGCGCGGGCGTGGCTGCTGGCGACGGCGGGGGATGAAACGGCCGTTTCCCGCCACTTTGCCGCCCTTTCGACCAACGAAACGGCCGTTCGGCAATTCGGCATAGACCCCGCCAACATGTTTGAATTTTGGGATTGGGTCGGCGGTCGCTACTCCCTCTGGTCTGCCATCGGCCTCTCCATCGCCCTCGCCATCGGCATGGACAACTTCGAGGCGCTGCTGGCTGGCGCCCACGCCGCCGATAACCATTTCCGCACCACCCCCTTCGCCCAAAATATCCCCGTCATCATGGCCGCCCTGGGCATCTGGTACAACAACTTTTGGGGGGCGGAAACCCACGCCATTTTGCCCTATGACCAATATCTGGAGCATTTTGCCAGCTATTTTCAGCAGGGCGACATGGAAAGCAATGGCAAGCGGGTGGATAAGGCAGGAACGGCCGTTGATTACGCCACCGGCCCCGTCATTTGGGGGCAGCCCGGCACCAACGGCCAGCACGCCTTCTACCAACTCATCCACCAAGGCACCAAGCTTATCCCTTGTGATTTTCTGGCTCCGGCGCAAAGCCACAACCCGGTGGACAACCACCACCCCATTTTGCTTTCCAACTATTTTGCCCAAACCGAAGCCTTGATGAAGGGGCGCACGACGGCTGAAGCGCGGGCAGAGCTGGCCGCCGCCGGAGAAACGGGGACGCAACTTGAACTATTGGCCGCCGCCAAAACGTTTGTCGGCAACAAGCCCACGAACTCATTTTTGGTGGAGAAAATTACCCCGACCACGCTTGGTACGCTGATTGCCCTCTACGAACACAAAATCTTTACCCAGGGAGTTGTGTGGAATATCAACTCGTTTGACCAGATGGGGGTGGAGTTGGGGAAGATATTGGCGAAAGCGATTTTGCCGGAGTTGGGGGAGGAAACGGCCGTTTCCTCCCACGACAGCTCTACCAACGGCCTCATCAACCAGTATAAAACGTGGCGCAACTAGCAGCCTGTTGGAAAAAGAAAACGGATACGCGGATAACGTGGATCGGAGCGGATTTTCGCGGACAAAAAGTATCTTCTCAATATCCCAGGGTAAACAAAGCGTAAGCGGTTAACTGACCCCGCATTGCAGATTTACAACTCTGCCGCAACTTATTGAAAGGATTCGTTTATTCGTTTCTAATTCGTTGACAGTTTTCGCACAGCAACAACGAATAACAACGAATAAACGAATCTTTTTCTCCCTTTTTACGGCGTATCGTTAAAGGTAGGAGACCCTGCGGTTAAATTTAGCTGAGAGCGCAACTGGGCTAATTCTTCGTGAATCTCGGCCAGGGCCGCATTTTGCGCTTCCAAATGCGTCAAGACAGCCCGGATTTCCTCTTCGGCCTTTTGGTTAATCATAAAATCATTGTGCGCCTCCACCCGGTCACGCGCCGCCTGCCGATTTTGGCTCATCATAATGACCGGGGCGGTGAAGGCCGCTTGCAGCGACATTACCAGATTCATCAGGATAAACGGGTAGGGATCCCAATGGTTAATCCAGGCGGTGACGTTTAAGATGGCCCACAGCACCAGCAAAAAGCTTTGCCCAATGATAAAACGCCAGGAACCAACGGCCGTTGCCACCCAATCAGAAGCACGCTCCCCCCACGTCTCCTGGGCATCAATCAAAGTATTGACATTGGCAACCGGGGGATGAGCATGTGAAAAGGGTTGGGGAAAGGTCAATCGTTTCATAAAAATCTGCGTCCTGTTTCACTTCTTCAGGCAAGCCATGTTTACGGCATTTCAATCACAATCTTAATAGAGCCTTCGTCGCGGGTGCGCTGAAGTTCGTAGGCGGCGGGAACCTGGGAGAACGGGAAGCGATGGGTGAGGATGGGAGCCACATCTATCGTGCCGTTGGCGATCATCTCCATTGCCAGCCAGGTGGAGGCGTGACCGGGTTCGGCGTAGGCGCCAACGACGGCTTTGGCTTGCAGGTTTTGCAGGAAAAAACGGCCGTAATCAAACACAAACTGCTGCTCATGCGGCACACCAAAGCAGAACAGTAGCCCGTTCATTTTGATCAGCGACACAGCCAGGTTGACGGCATCCACCTCCCCGGCGGCAACGACCGCCACATCCACCATTTGCCCCTGCGTCAATTCCTGAACCGAAGCGGCCACGTCCAGCCCGGCGTTTTCACCGCCGTTGTGGATGGTGTCGGTTGCGCCGTAATAGCGGCCGCCCGCCAGCCGGTGCGCCTGCAAATCAATGGCAATAATGCGCCGTGCCCCCAATCGCCGCAGCATAAAATCAAACCACAGCCCGGCCGAACCCTGCCCCACAATCGCCACGTCCTTGCCCACGACGTTGGGCAATTGGCGGCAAGCGTAAATGACGGTGCCAAGCTGCTGGGCCTGTAATAGCTCCTCAATCGGCCGGCCGGGAGGCAGGCGCAACACGTTTTCAGCCTGCGCCAAATAATATTCGGCCATGGCTGTTTGCTCTGGCGCAATCACCAGGGCCACGTCGCCCACGTTGATGCCGCTGCCCGGTGCGTCCACAGCCACCACCTCGCCCACCACTTCATGCCCCGTTGCTCCGACGGGCGCGGGGTAAAAATCGGCGGGCATGTAGTGCAAAAAGAAAACATCGCTGCCGCACAGCGACAGCCGCTGGGTGCGTATGAGGGCGTGGCCGGGCTTAAGGGTTGGAATGTCTACTTCAACAAACTGTGTTTCACCGGGGGCGGTGATTTGAATGGCTTGCATGGAAAAACTCCTTCATGGGTGGGAGATTAGGAGACTGGGAGTCTAAGAGACTGTAGTCTCTCAATCTCTCAATCTCCCAGTCTCTTAGTCTCTATTTTTTTACAAACGGCCGTTTCCATACGTCGGGAAGCGCAGACAAAGGTCAGAAACGGCTTGCTGGGTGCGGGAAAGAACGGCCGTTTCCTCCCCACCATCCCACACATCCGCAATCAGCCCCCCAATTTGGGCAAACTCCGCCACCCCAAACCCCCGCGACGTCCCCGCCGACGAACCCAGCCGCACCCCCGTCCACTTCTTCGGGTTCACCGGGTCGCCCGGAATCGAATTTTTATTGCTGGTAATAAACGCCGCTTCCAGCCGCTTCTCCGCCACATCCCCCGTCAACCCCTTCGGCTTCAAATCCACCAGCAGCACGTGGGTATCCGTCCCGCCCGTCAGCACCGGGTAGCCACGCTCCTGAAGGGTAGCGGCCAGCGTGCGGGCATTCTCCACCACCTGCCGCGCATACACCTGAAATGAAGGCTGCATTGCTTCGCCCAGACAAACCGCCTTGGCCGCAATCACATTCAGGTGAATGCTTCCCTGGCTGCCGGGGAAAACGGCCGAATTCATCCGCCGCGTCAGCTCCGGGTCATTCCACATAATCACCCCACCGCGTGGCCCACGCAGCGTCTTGGTGGTGGTGCAGGTGACAATGTGGGCATGGGGAAACGGGCTGGGGTGCGCCTTGCCCGCCACCAGCCCGGCAAAGTGCGCCATATCCACCAAAAACAACGCCCCTACCTCGTCTGCCACCTGCCGAATGGCGGGAAAATCAATGGCGCGGGGGTAGGCGGAACCGCCGGTGATAATGAGCTTGGGGTGGTGTTCATGCGCCAGCCGCCACAGCGACCCATAATCCAGCCGCCCATCCTCTGGACGCACGCCGTAGGCATGGACGTTAAACCATTTGCCCGACAAATTGGGCGCGGCTCCGTGGCTCAAATGCCCCCCAGCCGACAAATCCATGCTGAGTACGGTGTCGCCGGGCTGTAGCAGCGCAACAAAGACGGCCAAATTGGCCTGTGACCCGGAATGTGGCTGGACGTTGGCAAATTGGCAGCCAAAGAGCAGCTTGGCGCGTTCTATCGCCAGCGTTTCGGCTTCGTCCACAATGCTGGCCCCGCCGTGATACCGGTTGCCGGGGTACCCCTCCACCGTTTTGTTGGTGATGGCAGCACCAAGTGCGTCGCGCACGGCCTGGCTGACAATGTTTTCGGAAGCAATAAGCTCAATTTGCCCGGCCTGCCGCGCTGCTTCGCGCTGCAAAATGTCGGCCAGGAGGGGGTCACTTTGGGAAATGGGGGTGTTAAAAAATGGATTCATCTTAATGGAGAAACAAATGACGGGCTACAGCCTGTTATTTGCCTCGTATTAACGGTGGATGTGGGCGGCAATGCGCTCCATGATCTCCGGCCAGGTTTCGACGGGAAGGTTGTGGCCCATGCCGGGAATGAGCATAAGTTCGGCGTTGGGGATGGCGTTGGCGGTGTCAATGCCGCCCTGCACATTCACCAGGGGGTCGTCGTCGCCGTGAATGACAAGGGTGGGGGTGGTTACGCGGCGCAGCTTTTCCGTGCGGTCGCCAGAGGCAATCACGGCCGCCATCTGCCGGGCTGGGCCATTGGGATGGAAGTTGCGGTCATATTGCAGTGCGGCACTGCGGCGCACGCGCTCTTCATCCAGGGGGAAGCCGCTGCCAATGTACGCTTTCCACCCTTCAAGGCTGTGGGTAATGTAGGCTTCCCGCTCGACGGGCGCGGGGGCGGTCATGGCAGCCATGGCGGTGGGGGTGGGCATAACGGCGGGGGGGAATTTGGTGGTGGACATAATGGAAACGGCCGTTTTCACCCGCTCCGGCCAATGAATCACCATCTCCTGCACAATCATCCCCCCCATGGAAACCCCCAACACGTGCGCCTGCTCAATCCCCAGCGCATCCAGCACCCCCATCCCATCCGCCGCCATGTCGCGCAACAGGTATGGGACAGCCACCTCCTGCCCCATCATCATCGCCAGCGGGTTGGGCGTGCCAGCAGCCGTAAACTTGGTTGCCAGCCCCACGTCCCGGTTGTCATAGCGAATGAGCCACAAGCCATGTGCCGCCAACTGCTGGCAAAAATCCATATCCCAGGCCACCAGCTGCGCCCCCAGGCCACTCACCAGCAGCAACGGCGGGTCATTGGGTTTGCCAATGGTGTCATACACCGTCTCAATCCCGTTCGTTTGTATGCGAACCTCATCCGTCTTTTGAATCTTAATCGCCTTTGTCACGACTCACCTCATCTTAAACCACATTACCAATCGCAAATCTGTGCGTAGCCCCCGTGCCTGCTCACCCGCCACCAATGCCTGGAAAACGGCCGTTTGCTCCTCCGGCACCATCTCCACAAACCCCAGCCGCCGATAAAACGGCGCATTCCAGGGTACATGGCGAAACGTCGAAAGCGTCACCCCCAAATCCCCCTGCGCCTGCGCCACCTGGCGAACCTGCCGCACCAGCGCCGTCCCCACCCCCCTGCGCACATGGTCCGGGTGAACATCCAGCTCATCCAAATGAAGCCACTGCTCAAGCTTTGCCAACAGCGCAAAACCAACCGGGTGATGTTGCCCGTCAACCGCCACCCACAGCAATCCATCCCGTTGAGCAGCGGCAAAATCCTCAACGCTGTTGGTCTTGTCCAGAATTTCTTGGGTCAACCCGGTTACGGCCAACTGGCTTAAATAAAGCCTGGCCGCAGCCAGCTCCACGCCGGGCAAAAAGGCCACATCCTCAAGGGTGGCCGGTCGAATTTGGTAGCTACCACGCATGGCAGAATACTATATCGTTTGTGACTAACTCACAAAATTTGGGGCAGGTATTTAGAAGTTGGACTTCTGTAGGTGTTTAGAAGTTCAACTTCTGACAGAAGTTGAACTTCTACTATTAATAGAAGTTGAACTTCTGGCCGCGCTACTGCCGCGCCAGGGCCGTTTTGGCGGCAAAGTAGCCGCACATGCCGTGAACGCCGCCGCCGGGCGGGGTGGAGGAGGAGCAGAGGTAGAGACCGGGGATGGGGGTGGTGTAGGGGTTGAGGCGGGGAACGGGGCGGGTGAAAAGCTGCCGCCAATCCTGCACGCCGCCGTTGATGTCGCCGCCGATGTAGTTGGGGTTGTAGCGTTCAAAGTCGCGGGTGGTCATGGTGTGGCGGGCGAGAATGAGGTCGCGGAAGCCGGGAGCGAACCGCTCAATTTGCCGTTCGATGCGGTCGGTCATGTCTACGGTAGAGCCGTGGGGGACGTGGACGTAGGCCCAGCCGGTCTGTTTGCCAGCCGGGGCGCGGGTAGGGTCGAACAAACTTTGCTGGGTGACGAGGACAAACGGCCGTTCTACCACCTCCCCTCGCCACATTCCCCGCTCCGAGGCCGCCACCTCTGGCAGCGTGCCGCCCACATGCACCGTCCCCGCCCGGCGGCACGCCGCCGCCATCCACGGAATCGGCCCATCCAGCGCCCAGTCCACCTTGAAAACCCCTGGGCCATAGCGGTAACGCTCCAGCCGCCGCCGGTAGCGGCCGGGAAGCTGATCCCCCGCCAACTGCAAAAATTGGCGCGGCGTTACATCCAGCAGCACCGCTTTGGCAGGGGGCAGATCGGCCAGCGACTGCACGGGGTGGCTGGTGCGGATTTCACCGCCCAGATCGGCCAGATAAGCGGCCATGGCCAGGGTAATTTGGTGGGAGCCGCCCTGGGGCAGCGGCCAGCCGACGGCGTGGCCGAGCAGCCCCAGCATCAGGCCAAAGGCGGCGGTGGTGGGGTGTTCTAGCGGCATGATAGCATGGGCGGCCAGCCCAGCGAAAAGGGCGCGGGCGTGGTCGCTGGCAAAGGTGGCGTTTGCCAGGCCGCTGGCAGAGCGCAATGCCTTGAGGCCAAATTGCGCCATGATGAGGGGATGGCGCGGGGGACGCAGGGGGCCGAGGAATTCGTGCAGCACTTTGTCCCAGTTGGTGACGAAGGGGGTGTAGAGCTGGCGGTAGGCGGGGTGGTCGGCGGGGTTGGGGAGGGAAACGGCCGTTTCTTCCACCCCCCGCGCCAGCACCGCCGCCGTGCCGTCGTCCAGCGGGTGCGCCAGCGGCAGGTCGGGCTGCACCCAGCGCAGACCGTACCGCGCCAGGGGCAGGCTGGCAAAGAAGGGGGAGGCCATGCCCAGCGGGTGAATGGCGGAGCAAATGTCGTGGACGAAGCCGGGCAGGGTGAGTTCGGCGGAGCGGGTGCCGCCGCCAATGGTTTCTTTGGCTTCCAGCAGTAGCACGCGCCGCCCGGCCTGGGCGAGGGTGATGGCGGCGGCGAGGCCGTTGGGGCCGGAGCCGATGATGATGGCATCGTGGGGCATGGGAATTATGAATTATGAATTATGAATTATGAAGGACGTATTCATAATTCATCATTCATCCTTTCTTGAAGAGTTGTTTGATAAGGTGAACGGGCAGGTAAACGGCCGTTCGTATGGCAGCATTATGCCACACATTTTTCGCTTCTGACCACTGCACCCGTTTATCCACGCACACATTTTTCTGACTAACGGTGGCGTTGGGGGTACCAACGTGGGCGGCTAGGTTTTTCAGCGTGCCGTGCCAAAATTCGTCTTCCAGCTTGTGGGCAAACCCCAGGCGGCAGCCTATTTCGTAAATGGGGTCGCTGGCGCGGATGAGTGCCTGGATTTGCACGGTGCTGCTTTCGCCCGCTTCCTCGGCGCTAAAGGTGATCATGCCGCCAAACATGTGGCCTTCGGGGGTGATGAAGGCAAAGGATTCGTCGTCGGCGTAGATGACGCGGATGCCGGTGGAGACTTTCATGCCGCCGGGCATGGCAAGGTTGAGGACGGCGACTTCGCCGGGGGCAACGCCGGTGGCAGGGCCGTAGAAGCGGTTGCCTTGCGGCCAAAATTCGGGGAATTTGGCTTTCCACACGGCCACAACGTCGGCTGGTTTGACGGGTTTGCCGGTGAGCTGGACGCGGTATGTTTTTTGCCACAGCTGGCCGAAGCCATGCAGGGGACCAGCGACGCGCTTGCCGTCTACGTTGAGGTTGATCGCTTCGGCCGGCATGTTGCCAACGGTGAAAGTTTCGACGGGTTTGGCCCAACTGGCTGCATTGCGCGGGGTTTTGGGGGCGGGGGGGTGTTCGTTCATGGTGTCCTTTTTTGGGGAGTGGAGGTTGGGGATTGGAGATTGGAGATTATTTGAATCTCCAATCTCCAATCTCTAATCTCCCATAAGTTGCATCGGTTTTGTTTAGAAGTTCAACTTCTCGAAAGAAGTTGAACTTCTGCTTTCGTCACTAGGCTGGGGTGGCAACGGCCGTTAATGCCGCCGCCTCACTGTCATAAATTCCAATCGCTTCATTCAGCCGGGTGAGGGCAAAAATTTCCTGGTAGTGGGTGGTTAAGCCATAGGCCAGCAGCTTTTGCTTTTCCCGCTGGGTGCGGATGAGCATTGTGACCAGCAGCCCAATGCCGGAACTGTTCATATAATCCAGCCCTCCCAGGTTGAGGATGATCGCTCTGGCTTTGTTTTGGCTGGCCTGTTCATAGGCCGCTTGCAGGGCTTCTTCGGCTTGGCCGGTAATGTCGCCCTGGACATCAATGACGTTGGTGCCGGGGGCGAGTTGACGGACGGTAAGAGAGAGGTTTTTTGACATAACAGGTTACTCCTCCAAATGGGTAGGACAAGTTTGCAAACTTGTCCTACGGCAAACATTGAGACCCCAAACAGCGGCAGCATGAAGCAAGCTGGCAAAATGGCAGCGATTTGGTGATCTTTGACTGGATAAATGTGGTGAAAGAAGTTCAACTTCTGGCAGAAGTTGAACTTCTACGAATAACGCTTAACGGATTTCCATAAAGTCGGACAGGCGGGTGATGGTGAAGATTTCGCGGTAATGGTCGCTGAGGCCAACGGCCGTTAACGGCCGTTTTGCCTGCCTTGACCGTGCCAGCAGCCCCACAATGAGGGCGATGCCGGTGCTGTTGATGTAGTCTACGCCGTGAAAGTCGAGAATAACGGCCGTTGGCTGCTGCTGTTCGGCCTCGCTATAGGCGGCGGCCAGGGCGGCATCGGCGGCGGCGTTGATTTCACCGTGCATGTGGAGAACGGCCGTTTGTTCCACCCGTTCCACGTCTACTTTGAAAGCTGATTTTTCCATCATTTGCTCGCTTGGCAGATTGGAGATTGGAGATTGAATGCTCTAATCTCTAATCTCTAACCCCCAATCTCCCCAAATTTCACCACCAGTTCCACCGTGTGGTGCTGATCATCCTGATAAATGTTCATCTCATCCACCATGTTTTGGATGAGGAACAGCCCCCAGCCACGTGGTGATTGTTCTCCGGCCAGTTTGGCGGTCAGATCGGGCGTGTCTGCGTCCTGAACGGGCGCGCCGCCCCCTTGGTCGGTGATGTGGATAATAACGGCCGTTTCGCTTCGCGCCACGGTCATTTGCACCGGCTTGTCGGGGTCATATTGATTGCCGTGTTCCATGGCGTTCATGGTGGCTTCAGAAACGGCCGTTTTCAACCGATCCACCTGCTTTGGCGACAGCGGCAAACCCGCCACCGCCACCGCCACCCGCTCCATCGCCTCCCGCTCATTGTCTGGCGCACTGGCAACCATAAATGTAGTCAACGTGTCCCATTTTGCAGTAGATTGGAGATTAGAGATTTGAGATTGGTGTTCATCAATCTCCAATCCCAAATCTCTACTCCCCAAACGGTGCAACGTCACCAGCGTCACGTCATCTTCCTGCTCCCAACCCTCGCCCGTAAAGGCCGCAAGCTGCTCCAGCAGGAACTCGTTGACCGTATTGCCATCGCCATGAGCCGCCAACAGCGATTGCAGGCGGGGAAAGCCAAACATCTCCCGGTCGGGGCTGTGAGCTTCCACCAGGCCGTCGCTGTAAAGCAGCAGATATTCCCCCGCTTGCAGCGTCGTCTCTTTTTCCTCATACCCCATTTGCGGCAGCAACCCCAGCGGCATTCCCCTGGCGCGAAGCTCAACAATGCCGTCGGCGGTGTGGCGATAGGGAACATCATGCCCGGCGTTGGCATAGCGCAAATGGCCGGTGGCCGGGTCAAACAGGGCATAAAAGCAGGTGACAAACATTTTGGGCGGGATTTCGGGGCAAAGCACGTCGTTGGTTCGCGCCAGCACCGCGCCGGGCGAAACCAGCCGTTCGGCGGCGGCACGCAAAATGCTGCGGGTGGTTGCCATCACCAGGGCGGCCGGAACCCCCTTGTCAGTTACATCGGCCACAATGAAACCGATTTTGCCGTCGTCAAAGTAAATAAAGTCATAAAAATCGCCGCCCACTTCACGGGCAGGTTGGTAATAGACGCTCACTTGATGCCCGGCAAGGTCAGGCAGTCTTTGCGGCAGCAAGGTTTGCTGAATGAGCCGGGCTACTTTTAGCTCTTGCTCAATGCGCTGCTTTTCGGCATAGGCAAGCTGCTGCTGCCGAACCAGTTGCGCCACGCGCAGAGCCGGGCCAGCCTGAACGGCCAAATCGGCCAGCAGCCTGCGGTCGTCGCTGGTATATTCCTGGTCGCTCATGCGCTGGCTGAGGCTGATGAAGCCGATTAGTTCGGTTTGGCTGACCAGCGGGACGATCATCTGGACGTTTGCCTGGCGCAGTTGATGCAGGGCGGGCGAATCCAGGTTGAGCCGCTCCAGCTCAATGACTCCCCGGCTGTTTTGCACGTAGGCCAGCAGGGGGTCGTGGGGGGCTATGTCTAGCTGAATGTTGAGGATTTGGGTGACGGGCTGTGGTTCCGGTGTGGGGGAAACGGCCGTTACCGCTTCCTTCTGTCCTCTTAAGTTGCGCCAAATTCCTTGTAATGTCATCATGCCCCTATGATAGCAGGCTATCGTCTGCTAAACGTTACGAAAAAGCGTTACGAAACGGGAATCGGCCATCAATTTTCGATTTTGGAGATTGGAGATTGGAGATGGATAAATCTCTAATCTCCAATCTCTAATATCTCACAGAACTGTAACGTTATTTGTGAACAACGGCTTACTTTGAAATGATCGTCTCCTCATCATTACAACCGCCTTTCATGGTATAATCTCGCTGATTACTCGACAAAAGGAGACCAGAACCATGACCCTTTTAACGTTAGAACTCGAACCAGAACTCTATGAAAACCTGCGTGAGGAAGCGGCCCGCCTCGGCAAAACAATGGAGACAACGGCCACAACCATCCTCTACCAACGCCTCGCCTCGCCCGCCCCGGCCACCGAAAAAGCCAAAGCCATCGAAGCCCTCCGCAAAGCTGGCCTGTTAACCGAGCTTAGTCCCGATGAAATCAAGCGTACCCAGCAAGTTACAATGCGTATGGAAGAAATTCGAGCGGCTCTGGGCAAAGCGGGTGGTAAACCTCTCAGCGAACTCATTATTGAAATGCGTGGTCCCAAAGAATGAGTTACTTTTACCTTGATGCCAGCGCGTTAGTCAAACGTTACCTTGACGAAAAAGGGAGTCAATGGCTGCAAAATTTGACCTCTCCATTGGCTGGAAACACACTCATCATCGCCGAGATTACCCGCGTAGAGGTAGCAGCTGCCCTGTCCGCCCGACACCGCGCCCCTAAAGGCATTTCTCGTCAAGTGCGCGATCAAGCAGTCAATACTCTCTTGTTACACAGCCATACTGAATACCAGATTGTACCGCTCCAAGCTGCCATTATCAGCCGAGCCGTTGAACTGACCCAAGATCACCGCTTGCGTGGATACGATGCTGTCCAGTTAGCAACAGCGATTGCCACAAATCATATCTTTCTGGAAGCTGGTTTTGCATCGCTAACCTTTATCACCGCCGATACTGATCTCCTGAAGGCTGCCCAGGCGGAAGGGCTGCACACTGATAACCCCAACCTCTACCCCTAACACCTTCCTCTCTCTGTTGGTTTAATCCATACCGATACCGATTGTGGCTGCAATGTCTCTTGGATGACGCGGGTGAGTTCGGCCTGTAAGGCTTGCATGTCCGTTTCATCACGGGCAATTTGGGCGAAGTCGGCGAGGACTTGCTGGGCGTTGTATTTTTTGCGGTAGAAACGGCCGTTAAAACCGTGCAGAACACCAGCATAATGAACCCGGCCAGGAATTGCTGCATTTGCGCCCTGCACCTGATGTGAGCCTTGTGAGGGGAAAACGGCCGTTTTCCCCTCACACTCTGCCAAAACCGCGCCTATTTCACCTCAAACTGCCAGTGCATACCATGTTCCGCATGGCTTGTGGGCATTCCACCACTCATAATAGCCGCCGCATCGGGCAAAGGGCAAATTGCCATATAGGTTCCCGGCTCCAAATCAAATTCAACCCATGTCCGTTCCCCTGGCCCAATGGGCGGGATGCCAGCATTTTCCATAAACTCAAACGGCGGGGGGCCGGATGGCTCTTCTTGACCCATAAAGGCCAGCACATCTTCCACCGTCGTCCCCTCGTTGACCTTTACCAGGAGCATCATATGCCATTGCTCCCCGCCATTGTGATATTGCCACAGATGTTTCCCTGCCGATACCGCAGCCTCCGACATGGTGTAGGCAAAGTCGAGCAGTTCCACCTGCACCGCCGCGTCAGGTTCAACTGTGCCTTCCAGCGTGTCGGCCGTAAAAAAGGCATCAACATGCTGCGCGTCGGGCAAGGGGGAGCCGTCGCTGTGTTCGGCCGCATCCACAATAAACTGCCCTGTACCAAACTCTATCACCGCCTGGCGCGACTCGCCCGCAGGCATGGGGTTGAAGCTCATTATAAAACTAACCATCTGCATGAGCGGGATAAACCCTTCGGGGTCAGCTACCAGAGCGAGAATTTCGTCCTGGTTGGCTCCTTCCAACACCCGGCCAAAGCCAATATCCATCGCTTTGTCGGTGTCGTTGGTTATGGTGACATTGACAATGCCACCGGGAAATGGATCGGGCAGGACAAAACCGCTGTCTGTGAGTGTAACGGCCGTTTCCAGCACACCCACATCAGAAACGGCCGTTTCCGCAGGGGGCGCAGCCCCAGGCTGGCAACCAACCGACACCACACCCATCAACCACAAAAGAGACACCCAAAGCCATAGCCTCCTGTGACCCTCCTGCCATCTCATGGGGAACCTGTACAAACGCTTGGGAACATTACTTTCAATCATCGTCAATTCTCCTTTTATCAACGACTTTTGTGAACAAGATAAGGAGCAGTCTACATGACGAGTGTCTCCCAAACGTTACGAAAAAACGTTACGAAACAGAAATCAGCAGCCAGTTTTCAACGATCTGCTGGTTTCACCCAGATAGCAAGCGTTTCCGGCTGCATCGTCTCCTGCACCACGCGCAGCAGATCTGCTTGCAGGGCGTTCATGTCCGTTTCATCACGGGTAATGTTGGCAAATTGGGTCAGAACCTGGGCGGGATCATATTTCGGGCGGTAGAAGCGGCGATCAACGGCCGTTTTATGCTATAATTGCCCTAATCAGTAGCAATGGCTTATAGAACAATCCGGTTGAAAAGGAAAAGCCAATGATAGACCTGCAAACCAGAATTGATCAATTGCAACAACAGATGAAGCTGCTTGAACAGGAACTGCTTTATCTGCGTACCCTTGTTGTAGCCCAGTCCACACCACCTGACAGTCATCCACATACATTTGAATCTCTGCGCGGTGTTTGGCAAGGGGCTGTCTTCCATGATGAAGATTTTCAGGAGTCGCGCTGGCAACTCCCCGAAGGGTTGTAGTCAACCATGCGCTACGTTGTGGATACGCATGCGCTTGTTTGGTATTTGAGTCGTGATGCTCGCCTGGGTTCCAGCGCACAGCAAATTTTAAGCCAGCCGGATCAACTCCTTCTTATTCCTGTGATCGTGTTAGCTGAAACGAAACATGCGGCAGATCGCCACCGCGTGTCATTAAGTTTTGCTACGGTTGCCCAAACCATTGCTTCATCCCCTCGTATCACCGTTATTCCCATGGATTTAGCGATAGTTCAATATCTCCCTGCCCAACTAGATATTCACGATGCGATGATTGTCGCCACTGCCTTGTATTATCAAGACACATTCCAGGAGGATGTTGCCGTCTTGACAAATGATATTGCCATAACCAATTCGGGGCTGATAACGGCCGTTTGGTCATAAACAAATATCCACGCCCTATCTCAATTTCTGCTTTTCTCCTCACGCACCATCCAAAGCCCAACCTGCTGCGGCTGCAGCGTCTCCTGCACCACGCGCAGCAGTTCCGCTTGCAGGGCATTCATGTCCGTTTCATCACGGGTAATGTTGGCAAATTGGGTCAGAACCTGGGCGGGGTCGTATTTTTGGCGGTAGAAGCGGCGATCAACCACGTTTTGCACCCGCCGCCGCAACGGATTAAACAACCCCGCAATCAGCAAAGTGGACAAAACGATGACCAATGGCGACTGCTCCCCCGTTGCCCGCCCCACAAGAGTTTGCAAAAGGATGACCGTGCCGAAGTAAACACCCCCCAGCAAAGCCGTGACTACCCCATACTGCACCGTCCGGCGAATAATCAGGTCAATGTCAAACAGACGGTAGCGCAAAATGGCGATGCCAATGGCAATTGGAATGAGCAGCATCCCGAACATCCACAGCACATCCCCAATGTTACCGATAATGATGAAGTTCCCACCCAAAAAGTTAGAAACATAGGTTGCCGCAAAAACCGCCCCTGCCAAAAACAGCCATTTTATCTGGTCTCTTTCCACACCACGCGCCCGCCGAAAGCGAACAAACAGGGCAACGACACACAGAATGACACAGACAGGCAGCAGGACAAGGAAAAAAGGCATAATATTTTCATTGGCCCAATCAAGGGTGATAAAACCAATAGGATTGGCGACCGCCAGAGCCTCACGCCCATTTGCGTCCAGGTACTCCCCAAACGTGCTGAAACCCGGAATAACCAGCATGATAAAGGTGATGTAATAGAGTAGCCAGCGCCAGCGCGGCGAGAGTGGGCGGCCTGTGGGAAACAAGACCAGCAAGTAGAGCAGGGGAAAGATAAGCAAGACCCAATTCCAACCGGCAAACCAAACGAACAGGAAATAGAGCAGGGTTGGTGGTTGGGGTATTGCCCACAATCCGGTAGTAAACATGTCTGCCACGCCGTCGGTAAACGGCGCAAATGAGCTGCCGGGAAGAAAGAGCAAAACGCCTGTGAGATTGCGCGGTTGCCGTGAAATGATCAACGCCCCCACAAGGGCACAGGCAATGAGCATCGTGGGAAAGATAAATTCAAACCAGTCTGCATATGCCTGCTGGCTTTGCCGCGACAGCATCACGCCTATGCTGTTCAAAACGACAATTGCCCCAAACCATCCCCAAGCCATTATTCGTCTGCGTTTGTTATCTATCATCATTTACGTTCTGCACCTTTGGTCATGCCTCCGCCATTTGCCAGCAGGCCAAACACCATGTTGCTCAACCCGCCCAGCGGAAAAAACAGATTGTCTCCGTTACCTGTCAGCAGCATGACCAGGCCACCGAGAATCAGCATGACCCAGCCCAGGGGAAAGAGTGTGAGAACAATGTGGGCAAAACGGCCGTTTCCTCCCACACGCCCCTGCCGAATCCCCCAAAGCAGCACCACAATCCCCCCCATCGCCACATAAAACATCAGTTGATTCGCAACAAACAGCCCTCCGCTGCTCGGTGGAAAAGACCATAGCGATATTCAATCAGCAGCCCTACAAAAAAAGCACCGCCGCCGCCCACAGCACCACCCCATACACCACCCCCAGCAGCCACGAATGCCGCCCAACGGCCGTTTTCCACCCCCCCCCCC
>WBZL01000557.1_pt1 | contig 41665 bp, 41 predicted proteins | sample 5204291 | NCBI WGS metagenome assembly WBZL01 (sample SAMN12344345, study PRJNA552823) | activated sludge metagenome | biome: Activated sludge suspended growth; feature: Nitrification reactor; material: Wastewater; isolation source: activated sludge from nitrification reactor of wastewater... | reverse complement strand
GATCGAAGTGCCGAGGAGGTAGAGCCCCTCGTAGAGCGCGTTCGCCCGGAACATGGGGAACACAAAGTCGCGCACGAACTCCTCGCGGACGTCGACGATGTGGATGTTTTCCGGCTTGATGCCCAGCAGGACCGCCTTCGCCCGCGCGGGCTCCAGTTCCTCGCCCTGGCCCAGGTCGGCGGTGAAGGTGACGACCTCGCAGCCGTATTCCGTCTGCAGCCATTTCAGGATGATGGAGGTATCGAGGCCGCCAGAATAGGCGAGAACCACTTTCTTCGGGGCGGACATGCGGAACCTCCGTCGGCCAGAGACGATCGAGCCGCGATTATCGGAGAATATGCCCGAGAGCAAGGAGCCCCGCCCGCCTCGGCGGCGGGACTCCGGACCGGTCGCCGCGAGATCAGAGGCCGAGCTGCTCGCGCAGGAAGTCGATTGCCGGGTCCGAGAGCATGCGGCCGTTCGCGGCGGTCGCCAGGGCGTCACCTTCCGCCAGTTCCGCGTCCGCGAGCGCGGTCTCCGCCTCGGTCACGGCACCCTCGGCGGCGGTTACCGCGGCTTCGTTCGCGGCGATCTCCGTCTCGAGCACCGCGCGCTCCGCCTCGTAGGTCTCCGCCGCAGTACGTTCGGCGTTGAGCGCATCGAGGCTCGACTGGTATTCCGCTGCCGCCGGATCGAGTGCGGCCATGTCAGCGGCGATCTCGGCGGTTGTCCGGCCGCTGTAGTTCTGGTCAAGATCGGCCTGCGCCTGTTCGCTTGCGGATAGCGCCGCGGCTGCTTGCTCAAGCGCGGCTGCGGCTTCCTCGGCCGCATCGCCGGCAGCAATCGTCCCCAGCGCTGCCTCGCGGTACACGGCGATCCGGCCAACCTGGCTGTTCGGGCTGGCGTTCGCAAACGCCGTCTCGCTCGCGTGGAAGGCGTTCAGACCCTTCAGTTCCGAGGCCATCTTCCCATGCGCATTGGGGGCGGGCTCTACTGGCTCGACGATCGATGCGGTGTCGGTCGTCGTGGTCACCGCAGTCGCGGCTGAAGCCTTGGCCACGTCTCCGGCCCCCTTCGCCTTGCCGCCGGCCTTGGCCTTGCCGTTGTCGGCCCTGCCGCCGGCGTTCCCACCCTTTCCCCCGCCGTTGCCTCCCCCGTTTCCGCTGCCATTGCCTTTCGCAAAGGCGGGTGCGACGCCGAACTCGAAGGAGATCGGTGCAAGCGGCCCGAGCATCAGGGCAGAGAGCGCCATTGCAGTTACGAGTGTCTTTGCGCGGATCATATGCACTGCCTCCAGATATCGCACGCGATGGCGCGGCGCAGACCCCCGAAAGCGAATAGGCGAAGATTCCATGGCAGAACTATGGCGGTCTTGTCACCGTGGCGGTGGACTTTGCCCTGAAACCTTGGCACCCCGTCGCAGGGGCTCGATCTGACTTCGGAGGGCGGCATGGGCGAATTCACTCAGCGTGCGCGCGCAGCGACCGAGGCGTTGCGCGAAGTCTTCCCCGCGACGCCGCTGCAGCGAAACGAGCATCTCTCCGCCCGCTACGGCGCAGAGATCTGGCTGAAACGCGAGGATCTGACCCCGGTGCGCAGCTACAAGCTGCGCGGCGCCTTCACGGCGATGCGCAAGGCCCGCGCCGCCGATCCAGGTCAGGCACATTTCGTCTGTGCGAGTGCTGGCAACCATGCGCAGGGGATGGCCTACGCCTGCCGTCATTTCGGTGTGCGGGGCACCATATTCATGCCGGTGACGACGCCGCAGCAGAAGATCGACAAGACACGCATGTTCGGCGGGAACAGTGTCGAAATCCGACTCGTCGGCGACTACTTCGACCGCACGCTGGCAGCCGCACAGGACTTCTGTGGGAAGGCCACGGCGCGGTTCCTGTCGCCCTTTGACGATGACGACGTGATCGAGGGGCAGGCGAGCGTCGCGGTGGAGATACTCGATCAACTGCCGGAGCCTCCAGATCTGGTGGTGGTGCCCGTTGGTGGCGGTGGGCTTTCCGCCGGGGTTACGGGCGTCTTCGCGGAAATCGCGCCGATGACCGACTTCCGCTTCGCCGAGCCGCTCGGTGGTGCGAGCCTCGCCGCGGCGGTGGCAGCGGGTGAACCGGTAACGCTGAAGCGCGTGAATAGTTTTGTCGACGGCGCCGCGGTGGCGCGAATCGGTGCACGGCCGTTTGCGCGCCTCAAGGCGATTCGCGCGGCGCAGGTGCTCGCCGCGCCCGAGGACCGGATCTGCATCACCATGCTCGATATGCTCAACGTCGAGGGCATCGTCCTCGAACCGGCCGGTGCCCTTTCGGTCGATGTCCTGCCGGACCTCGCCGACGTCATCCGGGGGCGGCGGATCGTCTGCGTGACCTCGGGCGGCAACTTCGACTTCGAGCGCCTGCCTGAGGTGAAGGAGCGAGCCCAGCGCTACGCGGGATTGAAGAAGTATTTCATCCTGCGCATGCCGCAACGTCCCGGCGCCCTGCGCGAATTCCTTGCGATGCTCGGACCCGACGACGACATTGCCCGATTCGAGTATCTCAAGAAGTCGGCCCGGAACTTCGGCTCGGTCCTCATCGGCATCGAGACGAAGTCGGCAGACAGTTTCGCGGCCCTCATCCGCAAGATGGACGAGGCCGCGTTCAGCTATCGCGACATCACCGACGACGATGCCCTCGCCGAATTCCTCGTCTGAGGAGCGTCACGCCGCGTGGCCGTCCCGTTCGCCGAGGGCAGCTAGGCCGGCCATGAACTCCGCCTTCGAGGCGTAGTAGGCCGCGACGATCTTTGCCGCGTCCACCTCGTCGGGCCGCCCGCCCGCCGCTTCTCGCTCACCGTCCTGACACAGCGCACCAAACGCTGCGAAGCCGAGGTTCCAGGCGCCACCCTTGAGAAAGTGCAGATCCGCCTCGAACCGCGATGGATCCGGCTGCTTGCTCAGGCGCCGAACCACGCCTTCGACCTCGTCCAGAAACAGTTCAACGATCTCGGCGAAGCCGTCGCTGCCGATCTCAGCGCAAAGCTCGTTCGTGCGTTCCCAATCAATCATCATCTTGACCACCATTAGCCACCCCTTTGGCACCCGCAGCATAGGCCGGCCTCGTTTCGCAGCCGTTAATCCGTCCCGAGGCGCCTGACACTTCGACGTTCAACGCCTGTTAACGCCGCGACGGCTAAATGGCCGATGGAGTGCGGTGCAGTCAGAGGCAATGTCTCAGTCAGAGGCGAAGTTGGCAGACAAGGAATCGCTCGTGGCTCCGGCCCGGGCGGTCTGCCGCGTTCTCGTGGTCGACGACAGCCGCCTGCAGCGCAAGATCCTGTCGGCGCAGCTTGCCCGTTCCGGCTTTGCAGTCATGGAGGCGGGAACCGCCGAAGATGCGCTCCTGCTCTGCGACGTGGAGCCGCCGGACCTCGTCATCTCGGACTGGATGATGCCCGGCATGACCGGGATCGAGTTCTGCCAGACACTGCGCGCGCGCGTCAGCACACGTTACGTCTACTTCATCCTGCTCACGTCCAAGACGGAAACCGCCGAGATCGCCCGCGGCCTGGAGGGCGGGGCAGACGATTTCCTCACCAAGCCGGTCAGCGGCGACGAACTGCGCGCGCGGATTGCGGCGGGAGAACGCATCCTCAGAATGGAGCGGGAGCTGACGGAGAAGAACCGCCTGCTGTCAGACACCCTGGCCGAGCTTCGGTGCGTCTACGATTCGATCAACCGGGACCTCATCCAGGCGAAGAAGATCCAGGAATCGCTCGTGCCGGAAAGGGCCAAGTCGTTCGGCGCATCGCGTTTCGGCCTGCTTCTCAAGCCAAGCGGCCATATCGGCGGCGATCTTGTCGGACTCTTTACGCCCGGATTCAACCAAGTCGGCTTCTACAGCCTCGATGTCTCGGGCCACGGCATTACCGCCGCGCTCCTCACGGCACGGCTCGCGAGCTATCTGTCGCCGACGAACTTCGCCCAGAACATCGCGATGGAGCCGCGTCAATGGCACTTCTACGGTCTTCGCAAACCGCCGGACGTGGCTGCGGCATTGAACGCGCGGATGACCAACGATACCGGAATCGATGAGTACTTCACGATGGTCTACGGCGTGGCCGACCTTTTCACGGGTTCGGTCCGGATGGTCCAGTGCGGGCATCCGCATCCGCTGCTTCTCAGGACCGACGGCACGGCCGAATTCCTCGGCGATGGCGGCATGCCGATTGGCATGTTCGCCGATGTCGGTTGGAGTCAGTTCGATGTCACGCTCGACCGCGGCGAGCGTCTGATGTTCTATAGCGACGGTCTCACCGAGTGTCGGCTGAAGGACGGCAGCATGCTGGAGCCGCAAGGCCTGGTACGCATCGCGCAAAAGGCCGCAGCGGGCGGACTGGCGGGGGAGTTCGTTGACGACCTGTTCTGGCTGCTCAGCCAGGAATTGGCGCCGGGCGCGTCGCTCGAGGACGATGTCTCGGCAATCGTGTTCGAGTTCGGCGGCGCCTAGCCTCGCGGGCCTTCGTTGCGATGGCGAGGGTCAGGTCAGGTCAATTTGGCGGTCGGTCAAATGCTCGCAACAGCGCGCGCGAAATGCCGGTCGCCAGCATTGCCAAGCATCCGGCAGGCGGCACCCAGCGGCATCCAGACGGCTTCGTGGCCGGGCTCCGAGGGTCTGCCGAGCCGTCGCACCGGGCGCGCGAGGTATATCGTGCAAAGCTTCTCTGCCCAGCGATCGTATTCCGGCATGTAGACGAACCGGCGGAACGCCCCGATCCGGCGTGGCGCCGCGATCGACCAGCCGGTTTCCTCGAAGACCTCCCGGTGCAGTGCCCGGAGCGGCGACTCGCCCGGATCGATGCCGCCACCGGGCAACTGGAACTCCGGCTCCGGCTCCGCCTGGTGGGTCAGGAGCACGTCGCGCCCGTGCGGCAGCACGGCATAGACGCCGTGCCGTATCCGGTAGCTTTGCCCCCGCACCAGCGGTTCCCCGAACCGTCTGATCATAGCGCCTCTCTTGGCCTCCGGGTTGTCGTCCCCATATTCACGCGGTATGGCAGGGCGCAAGCGCCGAGGAAACCCCATGACAAGCCTGTCGATGATCGCCTGGGACGATACCGTCCTTCCGTTTCAGCTTGACCGGTCCGACATCCGCGGACGGGTTGCACGGCTCGATGGCGTGCTGGACCGCGTTCTCGCGCAGCACAACTACCCGGTCGTGATCGAGGCGCTGGTGGCCGAAGCGGCGCTTCTGACCGCGCTCATCGGGCAGACGATCAAACTGCGCTGGAAGCTGTCGCTCCAGGTCCGGGGCGACGGGCCGGTGCGGATCATTGCCACCGATTACTATGCGCCGGCGGAAAGCGGCGGAAGTGCGCGGATGCGCGCCTGGGCTTCCTTCGATGCAGATCGGCTCGACGCAGACGGGCCCGGATTCCCGCAGATAGGCAATGGCTATCTGGCGGTTCTGCTCGACCAGGGGCCGGGAACGACACCGTACCAGGGAATCACGCCGCTGGCCGGGGGCTCGCTTTCTGCTTGCGCAGAGACGTATTTCGCGCAGTCGGAGCAGCTTCCAACGCGCTTCGCACTGAGCTTCGGCAAGTCGCGCCTGCCGGGTGGCACCGAAAGCTGGCGAGCCGGCGGCGTAATGCTGCAGCACATGCCGAAGGCATCGCCGTTCGTGGCGAACGAAGGCGGCAGCGGCGAGGGCGGCCTGCTTGCTCCTGGCGATATTCTCGACGGCGAGGATGGGGAGAACTGGGCGCGCTCCAACCTGCTCCTTGATACGGTTGAAGACATGGAACTGATCGGGCCAAGGGTGACGCCCACCGACCTGCTGGTGCGGCTCTTCCACGAGGAGGGCCCGCGGGTCTTCGATGCGCAATCGGTGCATTTCGGTTGCTCCTGCTCGTCGGAGCGGGTGCGCGAGTCGCTTTCGATCTACTCGGCCAAGGATATCCGGCACATGACGACCGAGGCAGGCATCGTCACAGCCGACTGCCAGTTCTGCGGCGCGCACTACGAGTTTGATCCGGCGACGCTCGGCTTCGATGCGGCGAAGAGCCCCGATGAAGCCGGCTGATCCGCTCGCCCCGGTCCTTGCGGCGCTCGCCCGGCCGGGGCGGCCCACCTCGGACTATGACCTCAATCCCGGCACCCAACTGCCGGACGACCGGGTGCTGTGCGCTGCGGGGGTGCTGGTTGCGCTGCAAGCCGGGCCGCGCGGGGTGGAAGTGATCCTCACAAAGCGTTCCTCGCGGCTGAAGCATCATCCCGGCCAGATCGCCTTCCCCGGCGGAAAGGTCGACGCGGGCGACGCCGATGCCGTTGCCGCCGCGCTTCGCGAGGCGGAGGAGGAGATCGGCCTTCCCCGCCGGCAGGTCGAAGTCCTCGGCCGCGCCGAGGCGCATGAGACAGTGACAGGCTATCTCGTGACCCCGGTCTTCGCCCGCATCCGCGGAGACTTCACGCCGGTTCCCGAAGCCGGCGAGGTCGAAGAGGTCTTCTCGGTCCCACTCTCCCACGCCGCTAACCCGGCCCGGTACCGGATCGAGGGCCGGCCGTGGCGCGGACAGGTGCGGCGCTACTACGCCGTGCCTTACGGGCCCTATTACATCTGGGGCGCCACCGCGCGTATTCTCAGGGCGCTTGCGGACCGGATGGCGGAATGAGGATCACCGATGCGTGGCTGAAGGACGAGGGGCTGCAGCAGGTGCTGCACCTTCTGACGGATGCAGGGCACCTGGCGTTCCTGGTTGGCGGCTGCGTGCGCAACGCGCTTCTGGGCAAGTCGGTCGCGGATATCGATATTGCAACGGATGCGGTGCCGGATCGGGTGACAGATGTCGCGCGCGCGGCCGGGCTGAAGGTCGTGCCGACGGGGGTTGAGCACGGCACGGTCACGGTCGTCGTCCAAGGCGTCCCGCACGAGGTGACGACCTTCCGGCGTGACGTGGAGACCTTCGGGCGCCACGCAACCGTCGCCTTTTCGACGTGTGTCGAAGAGGACGCGGCGCGACGGGACTTCACCATGAACGCGCTCTATGCCGACGCGGCGGGGCGCATCGTCGATCCGATCGGCGGGCTTCCCGACCTCATGGCGCGCCGCGTCCGCTTCGTGGGCGATGCCGATGCGCGCATCCGCGAGGACTATCTCCGCATCCTGCGCTTTTTCCGCTTCCATGCCTGGTACGGCGATGCCGAAGCCGGGATGGATGAGGCGGCGCTGGCAGCCTGCGGCGCGAATTCGGCCGGATTAGACACGCTTTCACGTGAAAGGATCGGCCACGAGATGCGCCGGCTTCTGGCCGCGCCCGACCCGGCGCCTGCTCTGGCCGCGATGCGGGCCACCGGGGTGCTCGCGCGGGTCCTCCCGGGGGCGGATCCGACCGCACTCGGGCCTCTCGTCCATCTCGAACCACCCTATGCGCCGGAGTGGATCCGCCGGCTTGCGGTGCTGGGCGGATCGGAGGCCGAAGATCGCCTGCGGCTTTCGCGCGCCGAGGGGCGGCGGCTTGCGACGCTGCTCGAGTGCCTCGGCGAAGGCGCCTCGCCGGCTGAGATCGCGTATCGGCACGGTGCGGAGGCGGCACGCGACACGGTCCTTCTGCGCAGTGCGAGCCTCGGCACCGCGCTGCCGACAGGCTGGGAGGAGGCCGTGGCCGAAGGCGCCGCGGCGCGCTTCCCGCTCCGCGCCGCAGACCTCATGCCGGGCCTGTCCGGCGCTGCACTGGGCGAACGGCTGAAGGTGCTCGAGGACCGCTGGATCGCCTCTGGCTTCCGATTGTCACGGGAACAATTGCTCGCTTGAAGGCTCGCTCCCTTACACGGCAAATTGGCCACCGGCCCCGGACTCACCGCCATGACCCCCGACACTTTTCCTGCGCTCCTCGCACTCGCCGTCGCCACGCTGTTCACGCCGGGGCCGAACAACGCCATGCTTGCGGCCTCCGGCGCGAATTTCGGCTTTCGCCGGACCCTGCCGCATCTTCTCGGTGTCGCGCTGGGTTTCCCGCTGATGCTGCTGATCGTCGGTCTGGCGCTCGGAGGGATCTTCCAGGCCAGCGCGCTCCTGCGCGAGGGCCTGCGCTGGGGCGGTGCCGCCTTGCTGCTCTGGATCGCATGGAAGATTGCCCGTTCGGGTGGAATCGGGTCGAAAAGCGAAGGCGCGCATCCGCTGCGCTTCCATCAGGCTATGGCGTTCCAGTGGGTGAACCCGAAGGCTTGGTCGATGGCGATTGCCGCGACCTCACAGTTCATCCTGCCGGAGGCGCCTTTGGTCACGGCCGCCGCGGTGGCCGCGACCTTCATGACGCTCGGGCTCAGCTCGTCGGCGACCTGGACCTACGCCGGGCAGGCAATCGCGCGGTGGCTCACGACCGCGCGGCGGCTCAGGGTCTTCAACCTGGTCATGGCCGGCCTGATCGCCCTGTCCGTCGTTGAGCTCATCCGGCACTGAGTTTCCCTTTCGACCGGTCTGATGTATATCCGGCCGGCAACCCGAAAGGCGCCGCTATGTTCAGGTTCTTCGAGAACCTTGTCGATCCCTATGTCGTCTACGAAGAGAAGGACGCGCCGCCGCAGCGGCTCCTTCCCTTCCTGATGGAGTATTCGCGACCGTTCCGCGGCGTGTTTATGGTGACCGCGGCGCTGAAGTGCGTCTCGGCGGCTCTCGACGTGGCGTTGATCTGGTATGTCGGGCGGATGGTGGACCTCCTCTCCCAGGGCGCGCCCGCCGACGTGATGAAGACCCACGGGACAGAGTTTGCCATTGCGGCGCTGGTGGTCCTCTTCGTACGCCCGATCGTTTCGGGGATAGACGTGGCGCTCCTGCACAACACGATCCTCGTCAACTACGGGGCACTCTTCCGCTGGCGCGCGATCCGCCATGTGCTGCGCCAGTCGGTCGGCTGGTTCGAGAACGATTTTGCCGGGCGCATTGCGAACCGACTGATGCAGACGCCGCCCGCGGCCGGCGACGCGGTGTTCCAGGTTTTCGACGCCGTTGCATTCGCCCTGACAACGCTCGTCGGGGCGGTCATCCTGCTCGGGAATGCGGATTCCCGCCTGATGGTGCCGCTCCTGATCTGGGCGGCACTGTATCTTGCGCTGATGCGCTGGACGGTGCGGCGCGCCGGTCCGGCATCGATGGCGTCTTCGGACGCGCGATCCTCTGTGACCGGCCGGGTGGTGGACAGCTTCACCAACATTCACTCGGTCAAGATGTTCGCCCATGACGACCGGGAGATCGCATATGTGGGCGAATCGATCGAGAACCTTCGCGCGACCTTCGCCCGCGAGATGCGCATCATAACCAGGATGGACGTGGTGCTGACGATGCTCAACGGCGCGTTGATAGTGTCGGCCACCGCGTTGGCGACCTACCTCTGGTACCGGGGCCAGGCCACGGTCGGCACCGTCGCGGCAGCGTCGGCGCTGGTGCTTCGGCTCAACTCGATGACCTATTGGATCATGTGGGCAATGACGAACCTCGTCCAGTCGCTCGGTGTCGTCGCCGAGGGGATGGAGACCATCGCCCAGCCGATCGGGCTGGTGGACGGGCCCGCCGCGTGCCCGCTCGAGTTCCGCGAGGGCCGGATCGAGACCGAAGGGCTGAGCCACCACTACGGCCGCGGCTTCGGGGGGCTCGACCGGGTGAGCCTGACGATCCGGCCAGGCGAAAAAATCGGCCTCGTCGGCCGGTCCGGGTCGGGAAAATCGACCCTGGTAAAGCTGCTTTTGCGTTTCTATGACCCGGAGGCCGGCCGCATTCTGATTGACGGACAGGACATCACGGGGGTGACGCAGGACAGTCTGCGCCGGCGGATCGGGATGGTGCAGCAGGACAGTTCGCTCCTTCACCGCTCGGTGCGCGACAACATTCTCTATGGCCGTCCCGGCGCGACCGAGGGCGAGATGGTGGAGGCTGCCCGTCGGGCCGAGGCGCATGACTTCATTCTCCAGCTCACCGATCCTGCGGGGCGCAAGGGCTATGACGCGGAGGTGGGCGAGCGCGGGGTGAAGCTGTCGGGCGGTCAGCGGCAGCGCGTGGCGCTTGCCCGCGTGATCCTGAAGGACGCGCCGATCCTCGTTCTGGACGAGGCGACCTCCGCCCTCGACAGTGAGGTGGAGGCGGCTATACAGGAAACGCTCTATGGCGTGATGGAGGGAAAGACGGTGATCGCCATCGCCCACCGGCTCTCGACGATCGCGCGGATGGACCGGATCGTCGTGCTCGACGACGGCAAGGTGGCCGAGCACGGAAGCCACGAGGAGCTTCTTGCGAGGGGGGGCCTCTACGCCCGCTTCTGGAACCGGCAGTCGGGCGGCTTCATCGGCACCGACGAGGCGGAGGCGGCTGAATGAGGGCCGGCGATCTGATCGACGCCTTCCGTCCGGCGGAGGGCCCGCCGCCGCAGTCGCTCGGTCGCTTCTTCCTATGGTGCCTCTCGGGTGCCTGGGGGCCGCTGACGCTCGCCGCCGTTCTTTCGGCGATTGCCGGGGTAATGGAGGTCGTGACGGCCTGGTTCCTTGGCGCCATAGTCGACGCGGCGCAATCCGGGAGCCCGGCAACCATCCTGGCCGATCACTGGCCGCTGCTCGCCGGCTTCGCGATCTTTCTTGTCGTCCTGCGCCCGATCGCTTTCGGCCTTTCGGCGGCCTCGAACTCCATCGTCGTGCAGCCGAATGTTCTGCCGCTGGTGCTGTCGCGGCTGCACCGCTGGACGATGGGCCATGCGGTGACCTTCTTCGACAACGATTTCGCCGGGCGCATCGCGCAGAAGCAGATGCAGGCCGCGCGTGCCGTCACCGACGTGGCGAGCGAAACGATCAACACCGTGGCCTTCGCGCTCGCCTCGCTTGCGGGCTCCGTTGCGTTCCTCGTGACGGTCGATGGCTGGATGGCGGCGGCGCTCGGCCTCTGGATTGCAGCCTATCTGCTCCTCATCCGCGCCTTCCTGCCCAAGGTGCGGGGCAAGTCCGCCGCGCGGGCGGGCGCGCGCGCGATGGTGACGGGGCAGGTCGTGGACACGATCACCAACATCAAGACGGTGAAGCTCTTCGCCCACGCCGAACACGAGGACAAGGCCGCGCTTCGTGCCATGGCGGGCTTCCGCGACACGGCGCTCGACTTCGGCGTCTTGTCCGCCTGGTTCCGGCTGTCGCTGATGATCCTCGCGGGCCTGCTGCCGCTGATCCTGATCGGCGGGTCGGTCCTGCTCTGGGCTGAAGGGCAGGCGACCACCGGCGATATCGCCGCCGCAGGGACGATCGCGATCCGCATCGCGCAGATGACCGGGTGGGTCAGCTTCGCGCTCATGTCGATCTACGGCTCCATCGGCGAGGTGGAGGACGGGATGCATACGCTGACACCGCCCCACACCCTCACCGATGCCCCGGGTGCCGGCGTGCTGGGCCGCGTGACCGGCGAGATCCGGTTCGAGGATGTGAGCTTCGCCTACGGCCGCCGCGCCGGAGGCCTCGACCATATCACCCTGACGGTCCGGCCGGGCGAAAAGCTCGGGATCGTCGGAGCTTCGGGCGCCGGGAAATCCACGCTCGTCGCATTGCTGCTCAGGCTCTACGACGCCGAAGAGGGGCGGATTCTCGTCGATGGCAAGGACGTGCGCGGCGTGACGCAGGAAAGCCTGCGCCGCCAGATCGGCATGGTCACGCAGGAGACCGCGATGTTCAACCGCTCTGCCCGCGACAACATCCTCTATGGCCGGCCCGACGCGAGCGAGGAGCAGATGGTGGCGGCCGCGCGCGCCGCCGAGGCCGACGATTTCATCCGCACACTCCAGGACCACAAGGGCCGCACCGGGTATGATGCCCACCTCGGCGAACGCGGGGTGAAACTGTCCGGCGGGCAACGGCAGCGCATCGCGCTGGCCCGCGCGTTCATAAAAGACGCGCCGATCCTTGTCCTCGACGAGGCAACCTCCGCGCTCGACAGCGAGGTGGAGGCAGCAATCCAGGGGGCGCTGCACCGGGTGATGCAGGGCAAGACCGTGCTCGCCATCGCGCACCGGCTCTCCACCATCGCCGAGATGGACCGGATCGTGGTGCTGGACGACGGCCGGCTGGTCGAGGAGGGGACGCACGCGGAACTTCTCGCCCGGGGCGGGCTCTATGCGCGCTACTGGAACAGGCAGTCTGGCGGGTTCATCGGCACCGAAGAGGCGGCGGAGTGAGGTTGACGGTCGAGCGGCTCGGCCACCTCGGCGACGGGATCGCGCGGGAGCCGGACGGAGACCCGGTCTTCGTGCCCATGGCGCTGCCGGGCGAGGTGGTGGAGGGCGAGGTCACCGACGGGCGCATGGCCGCGCCGAAGATCGTGACGCCCTCTCCCGACCGGGTGACGGCGCCATGCCCGCACTACCGCGCCTGCGGGGGGTGCGCGTTGATGCATGCCTCGAATTCCTTGGTGGCGCGCTGGAAAGAGGATGTGGTTCGTACTGCACTTGCCGCGCAGGGGATCGCCGCCCCTTTTCGTCCCGTAGTGACCTCGCCGCCACGCTCGCGCCGGAGGGCGACGCTGGCCGGGCGACGCACTAAGTCCGGGGCAATTGTCGGTTTCCACGGACGTGCCTCGGGGACGATCGTCGAGGTGCCGGGATGCAAACTGCTGCACCCCGGTCTCATGACGGCGTTGCCGGCGCTTGCCGAAATCACAGCGCTCGGCGCATCGCGGAAGGGCGAGGTGGCGCTGGCGCTGACGCACGGCGAAGCGGGGCTCGATCTGGCCGTTTCGAGCGGAAAGCCGCTGGATCAGAGCCTGTTTTCGGCCCTTTCTGGCGTCGCCGGGCGCGTCGACTTCGCACGCCTGACATGGGGGGGTCAGGTGATCGCGGCCCGTCGCCCCGTCATTCAGCGTTTCGGCGCCGCGCACGTCGTGCCGCCACCTGGCGCCTTTCTTCAGGCCACGGCCGAGGGCGAGGCGGCGCTCCTGTCCGCCGTATGCGACGCGGTTGGACCGGCGCGGCGGGTCGCCGACCTCTTTGCGGGGGCCGGGACCTTCACCCTGCCACTCGCCGACCGGCGCGAGGTGCACGCGGTGGAGGGCGACGCGGCAATGCTCGCGGCGCTCGACGCTGGCTGGCGGCAGACGCCGGGCCTGCGCCGCGTGACGACCGAGGCGCGCGATCTCTTCCGGCGACCCCTTCTGCCCGACCAGATGAAGGGCTTTGACGCCGTGGTGATCGACCCGCCCCGGGCCGGGGCCGAAGCGCAGATGCGCGCAATTGCGGCATCGCGCATTGCCGTTGTTGCCGCGGTCTCCTGCAACCCGGTCTCCTTCGCCCGCGACGCGCGCATTCTCCTCGCCGCGGGCTTCGTGCTCGACTGGGTGCAGGTGGTGGATCAGTTCCGCTGGTCCCCGCACGTCGAGCTTGCGGCGCGTCTCAGTCGGGTGATCACAGGATCGTGAGGCATGGGATCGGCAGAAAGGCGCCGACTTCCGGCCGATGGCGGAGAGATGTATCCTCCCTCGTCAAAAGCCGGAACGGCGAGGACCGAGGGGCAGCGCACGCGAGATGAGACGCAGGACATTTCTGACGACCGCCGCAATCGGTATGGTGGGGGCTGCCCTGCCCGCCGCTGCCCGATCCAAGTTCCGGGCCTATGCCGGGCCGGAGATAACGCAGATTGTCGTCCACAAGGCCAAGCGCCGGATGTATCTGGTCAGCGGCACGAATGTCGTGAAGCACTACCGCATCGCGCTCGGCGGCAACCCGGTCGGGCCGAAGCGGTTCGAGGGCGACGGCAAGACGCCGGAAGGGCTCTACTACATCGACCGTCAGAACCCCGACAGCACCTTTCACCTTTCGCTCGGCATCTCCTACCCGAACGAAGAGGACGTCGCGCGGGCAGAGGCCGAGGGCAAGCTGCCCGGCAGCGACATCTTCATTCACGGCCGCGCACGAAAGAACCGGGGGCGGGGGCGGGACTGGACCGCCGGCTGCATCGCCGTGAAGGACCGCGAAATGGAAATGATCTACGCGATGGTGCGGATCGGCACGCCGATCTTCATCCTGCCGTAAGGCCGCGCGGCAAAAAGTTCAAGCACGGCGACGCTTTAGCCGCCGGTAACCAGCGTCCACCAGATCTTGCCGCCCGGCTCCTGGAACCAGGCGAAACCGACATCCCGCGCGGCGGGATCGAGGATCACCGCACGGGTGTCGGGCAATTCCATCCAAGCCGACAATGTTTCAAGTTCGGTCTCGTAGGTCTCCGAGATGTTCTCTCCGAGCATCCGGCCCTGGTAGCCGGTCCGTTGCACACGCAGAAGCGGAGACGACCCATCGGAACCGAAATGCCATGGCCGGTTCTGCACCGCCATGTCGCGCGAATGCGTGGCGGCAGCGGCCGTCAGGAGGGGGTTCAGCGTCAGCGGGGCGGCGCCAGCGGCGGAGCGCAGCGAGTTGACGGAATCGACCATGGAATAAGTGATCCGACCCTCGTCGCCCGGCTTGATCATGTAGGCCTGCGGCAGCGGCCGACCGTCCGGCCCCAACTGAGGCGGTGTCGTCACACAGCCGGCAAGTGCAAGAGCCGCAGCAAGGCACAGGGTCAATCGACGGATCATCTCGCAACCTTCGGATTTTTGCAGACCCGTCCTTTACAGCGTCATCCGCCACTGTTCAAACGCCAACTTGCGCGTCGGCGGCAGGACGCAAACGGCGGCTGACACGAGAGTGAATTGAGGAAGGCATCACGTCCGAGTAGAATGGCTTGGGTTGTGCGGCCGTTTCGTGGCGCCGAGCAATCACGAAAGACACGGATCTTCAGACCGGGACCCAAGAGGATGAGCATCAATACCACCCGCGGCCTAAGCCGCCGCACACTCATCGGCACCGCCGCCGCAGCGGTCGGAAGCGCGCTCGCCGCTCCCGTTCTCGCGCAGAGCGGCGCCGGCACGACCGAGTTCGAGAACGACCTCAACTCAAACATCCGCCGCAACATATCGAGCTTCCGCTCGTTGCAATGGCAGCCCTACTTTTCGGACACGAAGAACGGTGCCGTTCTCGTCGACACCACTTCGCGGGCGCTGCACTTCTGGTCCGAGGACCAGACCGTCTACCGGCTCTATCCGACGAGCGTGCCCCTGACCGAGGACCTGACGCGCCGTGGACGCACGGCGATCGTCAAGAAGGTGGTCGGGCCGGAGTGGCGGCCGACACCTGCGATGAAGGTTCGCAATCCGGAGTGGCCCGACTACGTCGGCCCCGGTCCGGATAACCCGCTTGGAACCCACGCGCTTTATCTTTCGTGGGAGTTTTATCGCATCCACGGTACGCACGACACGCGGAAGATAGGCCGGCGTTCGTCCAATGGTTGTATCGGGTTGTATAATGAGCACATTGCCGAGCTTTATTCGCTCACCAAAGTGGGCACACAGGTGTTGCTAATTTGACGATACGGGCAAAACTTTCGTTGCGCAGAGACGGGTTCGTTGCACAAAACGAGCTATCTGAGGTAGTGGGAATCCGAGGTGTTTTGACTGCCGCGACGACCTCGCTTATCCATCTGTCGCGGTGAAAATGGAGAGTTAGATGAAGAAGCTCGCGCTCGCCGCTGCCCTTTCCCTCGCTGCTACCTCGGCTTTCGCCGGTGGCGTGGAACCCGTCATGGAGCCGGCCCCTGTCGAACAGGCCGCGTCGTCCTCGAACGGTGGCCTGATCGTTCCGCTGCTGCTCCTGGTGCTCGTCGCCGCTGCTGCCAGCAACTGATATTCCCGGCTTCGGCCGGAATGGAAAGGGCGGTGGATATCCACCGCCTTTTTCATTTCGCGCGCCGAATGCCTAAACCGCCCATCCGGCAAGGTTCGCCCCAAGCACTGCCATCAGGGCGACGATATGTGCGTCGTCGTCATTCAGGCAGGGGATATAGGTGAACTCCTCCCCGCCAGCGTGCTCGAAGGCCTCGCGGATTTCTCCCTGAATCTCCTCCAGCGTCTCGATGCAATCGGCCGAGAAGGCTGGCGAGATGACCGCAATGCGCTTCCTGCCGGCGCTTGCAAGCTCCGCCACATGCTCGACCGTGTAGGGCCGCAGCCACTCCTCTCTGCCGAAGACGGACTGGAAGGTCGTGTCGATCGAGCCCTGGGCCCAGCCCAGCCTTTCTCGCAAGAGACGAGAGGTCTTCTGGCACTGGCAGTGGTAGGGGTCGCCTTCCATCAGGTAGCGCTTCGGCATCCCGTGGTAGGAGGCGACCAGAACGTCGGGCCGGTGTTCCAGCCCGGAATATGCACGCTCGACCGATTGCGCCAGAGCCTCGATGTACAGGGGATGATCGAAATACTCCGGCACGGTCCGGACGGCAGGTTGGCGCTTTTCCTTCATCAGCGCGCGAAAGAACTGGTCGTTCGCGGTGGCCGAGGTGGCGCCGGCGTATTGCGGATAGAGCGGCAGGAAGACGATCTTCTCGCAGCCGGCCGCCACCATGCGGCGCACGACGCTCTCGGTCGAGGGATTGCCGTAGCGCATGCAGAACTCGACCATCACGCCCTCGCCGTAGCGAGCGGACACGGCGGAGCGCAGCTTCGCCACCTGCGCCTTCGTGGTCGTCATCAGCGGGCTTTCGCCCTTGTCGTGATTCCAGATCGACTTGTAGTTGGCGCCGGAGGTGAAGGGACGCTTCGACAGGATGACAAGCTGGAGGAGCGGCTGCCACTTCCAGGCCGGGAAGTCGATCACCCGCTTGTCGGACAGGAACTCCGACAGATAGCGGCGCATCGACCAGTAGTCGTAGTTGTCCGGCGTGCCGAGGTTGGCCACGAGGATGCCGATACGGGCATTCATCACCGGAGGGTGGTCGGCGGGGGCGTGGGTCAGGCGGCCCTCTCCTGGGCGAACGGTCTCGGCGTCCATGGCATCCTCTTCGGTAAGCTAGTCCGACATAGAGGGAAAATCGCGCCGGTCAATCGTCCGCGCGGGAGAGCGGTGTCTCCGTCGCGCCAAGCGCGTCCGCCAGCCGCTGCGCTGCCGACCCGGGGCGCAGGGGCTTGGGCTGACTGGCATCGGGCGCCCATCCGGTCAGCCAGATCATCTCGAAGGTCGCTGCAACGCGGCCGCCGCCGGCCGGGAAGGTGCCGGAATAGATTTCGGCGGCCGTCGGAAAAAGCGCACGCGCCGTGGCCCGGCGCGACCGGGCGGCCAGCGCATTGCCCTCGCCCATTGCGCGCAGGTCCGCGATCAAGTGGAACATCGTGGCATAGGTCACCGTCTTCCTGACCGAATCGGCGACCGGCAGGGCGAACCCCGCCCGCTGGAGAAGCGCGCCGAGGTCGCGGATCTCGCCCATGGGCAGGACGCGGAGTGAAAGCCCGCCAGTCAGCCGGCTTTCCGCCTCTGCGAGTGCCGCACGCAATTCCGAAAGCGTCCGCCCGCCGAAAAGCACGCCGAGGAAAAGCCCGTCGGGACGCAGCGCTCGCCGACACTGGATCAACTGTCCGACCGGGTCACCCGACCAATGCAGCGACAGCGCATGGACCACCAGATCATGCGCGCCTTCGTCGAGCGCCAGCATCTCGTCATCGGCGACGATACGGGCGCCGGGCAGTATCTCGGTCCAGGGAGCCGGGAACGCGGTCACCACGGCAGGGTCCGTAAACGTTTTGTTAACCTCGCCCAGTCTCTCCTCGGCTTCGGCGGCAGCCTCTTTGTGCAGGAAGAGATCAGCGCCCTGTGCCAGCGCGCGGGCACGGTTGCGGGACAGGGCGGCACGGTCGGTGAATTTCGGCGGATTGGACATGATCGGTGACCCTAGGGTGCTTCGCGCGGGATTGCAAAGCGCGCTCCAGCTTCTCTTTCCGCCGCAATGCATCTCCTGCGGTGACCCGACGGTCAGCGACTTCGGTCTCTGCGGCGTGTGCTGGCGGCAGACGCCCTTCATCACGGGGCTTGTCTGCGACCGCTGCGGCACTCCGCTGCCGGGCGAGGAGGAGGGGCGGGCCGAGTATTGCGACGACTGCCTGACCGTTGCGCGGCCGTGGGAAAGGGGGCGGTCGGCGCTTCTTTACCGGGACAATGCGCGAAAGCTTGTCCTTGCGCTGAAGCACGGCGACCGGCTGGACCTGGCCCGTCCCGCCGGCGGCTGGCTGCATCGCGCGGCGCGACCCCTCTTGCGCGACGGCATGCTCATCGCGCCGGTGCCGCTGCACTGGACCCGCCTCGTTCGCAGACGCTTCAACCAGTCCGCACTTCTGTCGAAGGCGCTGGCGCGGGAGGCTGGGCTCGACCACTGCCCCGACCTGCTCCTGCGCACGCGTCGCACGCAGAGCCAGGACGGACGCGACCGCGACGGGCGCTTCGCGAACGTCGCCGGCGCGATCCGCGTGCATCCGCGTCGCCGCGACCGGATGGTGAGCCGGCACCTGCTTCTCGTCGATGACGTGATGACCTCCGGCGCGACACTTGCCGGAGCGGCGGAAGCCTGTATCGCAGCCGGCGCCGCATCCGTTTCGGTTGTGACACTGGCGCGCGTTGCGAAGGATGCCTAAATCCCTATAGTCGCAGCGACTTCCGGATTGAGGCCAGAACTTGCCCCGCATCGAGATCTACACCACACCCTGGTGCCCCTATTGCCTTGCCGCCAAGCGCCTTCTGGACAAGAAGGGCGCCACTTACGAGGAGACGGACGTCTCTCGCGATCCGGCGATGCGGGCCGAAATGACGCAGCGCGCCAGTGGGCGGTACACCGTGCCGCAGATCTTCATCGGAGAACGCCATGTCGGCGGATCCGACGACCTTCACGCACTCGACCGGTCGGGCAAGCTCGACCCGCTTCTCGCGGCCTGAACCGATGCGCGCGGCCCTCATCCAGCTTTCGGTGACGGACGATCCGGCGGCGAACCTGCCGGTGACGCTGTCACTGGTGAGGGAGGCGGTGGCGGGTGGCGCGGGGTTCGTGCTGACGCCGGAGGTGACGAACTGCCTTTCGTCCGACCGGGCCCGCCAACGCGCGGTGCTGCGGCACGAGGAAGACGATGTCACGCTCGCCACCCTCCGGGAAGAAGCTGCGGTGCGGAGCATCTGGCTGCTTGTCGGCTCGCTCGGCTTGCTGACGCATGACGCAGACGGGCGCCTTGCCAACCGCTCGTTCCTTGTCGCGCCTGACGGTGCGGTCGCGGCGCGCTACGACAAGATCCACATGTTCGACGTGAACGTGTCGGAGACCGAGCAATACCGCGAATCGTCCGGTTACCGGCCCGGGACGCGGGCCGTGCTTGCGGATACGCCCTTCGCGCGCGTCGGACTCACCATTTGCTACGACGTACGCTTCCCGCATCTCTACCGCCGCCTCGCGCAGGCCGGAGCGCAGGTTCTCACCGTTCCGGCCGCCTTCAACGACACGACCGGTGCGGCGCATTGGCATTCGCTTCTCCGCGCCCGGGCGATCGAGACCGGCGCCTACGTGCTCGCCCCGGCCCAGACCGGGACCCACGCCGCCCACAACGGCAAGCCCCGGCGCACCTACGGCCATTCGCTCGCGGTCTCGCCCTGGGGCGAGGTCCTCGTCGATGCCGGGACAGACGTGGGGGTGAGCTTCGTCGATCTCTCCCTCGCCGAGGTGGACCGGGCGCGCGCGCGGGTGCCCTCGCTCAGCCACGACCGTGATTTCGAGGGGCCATGAGATGGCGGATACCGACGATCCCCTCGCCGTCGCACTCTTCTCTGAAGTGTTCATGGCCGATCAGCTTGTGCGGAACCGCATCAGCCGGGCCCTGCCGAAGGGAATGGAGCTCAGTCACTTCGCCGTCCTGAACCATCTTGCATATCTGAACGACGAACGCTCGCCCGCGCAGCTTGCCGACGTGTTCCATGTGACCCGTGGCGCAATGACGAATACGCTCGCCAAGCTGGAATGGGCGGGACATGTGCACATCCGCCCCGACTGGGACGACGCCCGACGCAAGTTCGTCTCGATCAGCCCCGCCGGCCGGTCGGCGCGCGACGCGGCACTTGCGGCAATCACCCCGGTCGTGGGCGACGTGGTCCGCTCCGTCGGCGCCGACAAGGTTCGTGCCGCCCTGCCGGTCCTTCGGGAAATCCGCCTGCGGCTTGGCGAGGATTAGGCGCGGTTCACGCTCGCCATGACGTAGTTCACCGACAGGTCGCGGTCCGAGATCGCCCAGGTCCAGGTGACGGGGTTGAAGACGAAGCCCTTGCGGTCCACCGGATCGAGCGCGGCACCCCGCAGGAAGCCTTCAAGTTCTGCCGGCGTGATGAACTTCGCCCAGTCGTGGGTGCCCTTGGGGAGCCATCGCATTACCCATTCCGCGCCCACGATCGCCATCATGAAGCTCTTGGGATTGCGGTTGATGGTGGAGGCGACGATGAGGCCGCCGGGTTTCATCAGCGTCTGGCACGTCAAAAGGAATGCCGCCGGATCGGCCACATGCTCGACGATCTCCATGGCCAGGACCACGTCGAAGACCTCGCCGCCGGCTGCAAGCGCCTCGGCCGTGGTATGGCGGTAATCGATGTCGAGCCCCTGCTCCTCGGCATGGATCCGCGCGACGGGGATGTTCCGCTCGGCCGCGTCGGCGCCGACGACATGCGCTCCAAGCCGTGCCATAGGCTCCGAAAGAAGCCCGCCGCCGCAGCCGATGTCGAGAATGCGCAGTCCGGAAAAGGGGTTTGGTGCCGTCAGGTCGCGCCCGAACTCGGCGGCGATCTGGGCCGTTATGTAGCCGAGCCGCACGGGGTTCATCATGTGCAGCGGCCTGAACTTGCCGTGTGGGTTCCACCACTCGGCGGCCATGGCCTCGAACTTCGCCACTTCGGCGGGATCGACCGTGGATGTCGCGGAATTCATGCGTCTCTCCGTCTGGGCGCGCCGGACCCGTGGCGGTCCCGCATCTTTGCGCTATATAGTCGAAGCATGGATCGGATCGCAGGGCAAAAGCGCACCAGCATCAATCTCTACCCGCAGATCGAGCCCTTCGATCAGCGCCTGCTCGATGTCGGTGACGGCCACACGCTCTATGTCGAACAATGCGGCCGGCCCGACGGGGTCCCGGTCGTAGTGCTCCACGGCGGACCGGGCGGCGGTTGCTCCCCCGCGATGCGGCGCTATTTCGATCCGGCGGTCTATCGCATCATCCTCTTCGACCAGCGCGGCTGCGGCCGGTCGCGTCCGCATGCCGCCGTCGAGGCGAACACCACCTGGCACCTCGTCGCCGACATCGAGCGCATCCGCAGGCTTTTCGGGATCGAGGGCTGGATCGTCTTCGGCGGAAGCTGGGGGGCGACGCTGGCACTGGTCTATGCACAGACCCATCCGGACCGCGTGCGTCACCTCGTCCTGCGGGGCGTGTTCCTCATGACGGAAGGAGAGCTCGCGTGGTTCTACGGCGGCGGGGCCGGCGCCTTCTGGCCCGACCGGTGGAACGATTTCGCGCGGCTCATTCCACCGGGCGAACAACACGACATGATCGCCGCCTACCACCGTCGGCTCTTTTCGGGTGACGCGATGACTGAGACGCGATTCGCCCGCGCCTGGGCAGGGTGGGAGAACGCGCTCGCGAGCATCGAACACGACGGTGTGGCGGGCGACGCACCGGCCGACTACGCGCGCGCCTTCGCCCGGCTGGAGAACCACTACTTCATCAACAGGGGCTTTCTGGAGACCGACGGCCAGATCCTGCGTGACCTGCCGAAGATCGCCGAGGTACCGGGCACGATCGTCCAGGGTCGGTACGACATGATCTGCCCGCCCGTCTCGGCCTGGACGCTCGCGCGGCACTGGAAGCGTTCGGATCTCCGCATGGTTCCCGCCGCCGGCCACGCCCTGTCGGAGCCGGGGATCTCGGCGGAACTCATTCGGATCATGGACGGTTTGAGAACCTAGCGACGCGGCACGGGCCGAGGGGAGGCAGACTTGCAGATGACGACGTTCCTTGGTTTCCTCGGGGCATGTATCGCGGCCGCAGCGACGGGTATGATCTTCCAGCCGGGCGTCTGGTACGGGAACCTCCGAAAGCCCGCCTGGACGCCGCCCGCCTGGGTCTTTCCCGTGGTGTGGACGCTTCTCTACCTCCTGATGGCCCTGGCCGCCACACGGATGGCGGGGCTGCCCGGCAACGGCACCGCGCTCGCGCTCTGGGCGTTCCAGATCGCGCTCAACACGCTCTGGACGCCGGTGTTCTTCGGCGGGCACCATATCCGCGCGGGCCTTGTGGTCATCCTGTTGCTCTGGATCGCCGTGGCACTCACGATCCTGTCCTTCTGGGCACTCGACTGGATCGCGGCGTTGATGCTGGTGCCCTACCTCGTCTGGCTGACCCTGGCCACGGCGCTCAACTTCACCATCTGGCGCGACAACCCGTCCGGCGGCTGAGGTCGCCGCACTCTTTTCTTGCATCGCCGCCCGCCTTCCCCTATATGCGGCTCAACAGCGCGGCTGCGGGGTCCAAACTCGCAACCCACCGGGAAAGATCGACGGGCCGCTCTGGCCCGTTTTTTGTTGCCTCAGGGACCGATGACCGACCTCATCGCAAAGACCGCCATCGACCGGCGCCTGGCCGAGATCGTGACCCCCGCCATCGAGGGCCTGGGGTTCGAACTTGTGCGCATCAGGCTGATGGGCGGCTTGCACAAGACGCTGCAGATCATGGCCGACCGGCCCCAGGGCGGGATCGACGTGGACGACTGCGGGCGCGTCTCCATCGCCGTCTCGGCCATGCTCGACGTCGAGGATCCCATCGAGGATGCCTACACCCTCGAGGTTTCCTCCCCCGGCATCGATCGGCCGCTGACGCGGCTGAAGGACTTCGACGCCTGGAAGGGCTACGAAGCGCGGATCGAGACCGAGGAGATGATCGAAGGGCGCAAGCGCTTCAAGGGCCGGCTCGCCGGGACGATGGGCGACGAGGTTCTGATCGAGATCGAGGAAGGCACCATCGGGCTAAGGTTCGACTGGCTCGCCGACGCCAAGCTCGTGCTGACGGACGAACTTATCACCGAAATGCTGCGGCAGAAGAAGGCCACGGAGCACGTGGACGAAGCCGCATTCGACCATATCGAAGAAGACACTCCCGAGGAGGACTGAATGGCCATCACCTCTGCCAACCAGCTGGAACTTCTGCAAACGGCCGAGGCCGTCGCGCGCGAGAAGATGATCGACCCCGTGCTCGTCATCGAGGCGATGGAGGAGAGCCTCGCCCGCGCCGCCAAGTCCCGCTACGGCTCGGAAATGGACATCCGCGTGAAAATCGACCGCAAGACGGGCCGGGCGAACTTCACCCGCGTCCGCACCGTGGTCGAGGATGACGCGGTGGAAAACTACCAGGCGCAGGTCACGGTGCAGCAGGCGAAGCAATACCTTGCCGATCCCAAGGTCGGCGACGAGATCGTCGACGAGGTGCCGCCTGTGGACCTTGGCCGCATCGCGGCGCAATCGGCCAAGCAGGTGATCCTGCAGAAGGTCCGCGAGGCCGAGCGCGACCGTCAGTATGAGGAATTCAAGGACCGCAAGGGCACGATCATCAACGGCGTGGTCAAGCGCGAGGAATACGGCAACATCATCGTCGATATCGGCCGGGGCGAAGCGATCCTGCGCCGCAACGAGAAGATCGGCCGCGAAAGCTACCGCCCGAACGACCGCATCCGCTGCTACATCAAGGACGTCCGGCGCGAGCCGCGTGGGCCGCAGGTCTTCCTGTCGCGCACCGACCCGCAGTTCATGGCGGAACTTTTCAAGATGGAGGTGCCGGAGATCTACGACGGTATCATCGAGATCAAGGCCGTCGCCCGCGATCCCGGCAGCCGCGCCAAGATCGGTGTCATCTCCTATGACAGCTCCATCGACCCCGTCGGCGCCTGCGTCGGCATGCGCGGCAGCCGCGTGCAGGCGGTGGTGAACGAGCTTCAGGGCGAGAAGATCGACATCATTCCGTGGAACGAGGATCAGGCGACGTTCCTCGTGAACGCGTTGCAACCCGCCGAGGTCGCGAAGGTCGTCATCGACGAGGAGGCCGGCAAGATCGAGGTCGTGGTGCCCGACGAGCAGCTGTCGCTCGCCATCGGGCGGCGGGGCCAGAACGTGCGGCTCGCCTCGCAGCTGACCGGCCTCGACATCGACATCCTGACGGAAGAGGAGGAAAGCCGTCGCCGTCAGGCCGAGTTCGCCGAACGGACGAAGCTCTTCATGGATTCGCTCGATCTCGACGAGTTCTTCGCCCAGCTTCTTGTCTCGGAAGGCTTCACCAACCTCGAAGAAGTTGCCTATGTCGACATGGACGAGCTTCTGTCGATCGAGGGCGTGGACGAGGCCACCGCCGCCGAGCTGCAGGCGCGCGCGCGTGACGTGATTGAGGAGCAGAACCGCAAGGCGCTGGAAAACGCCCGGGCGCTGGGCGTCGAGGACAGCCTGGTGGATTTCGAGGGGCTCACCCCGCAGATGATCGAGGCTCTGGCACAAGATGGCGTGAAGACACTGGAAGATTTCGCCACCTGCGCCGACTGGGAACTGGCCGGCGGCTGGACCACCGTGAACGGCGAGCGCGTGAAGGACGAGGGGCTTCTGGAGAAGTTCGACATGAGCCTTGAAGAGGCGCAGCACCTGGTGATGACGGCCCGGATCCAGCTCGGTTGGGTCGACCCGGCTGAGCTGGCGGCCGGCGACGAGGCCGAAGACGAGGAGGCCGAGGCCTGACATGGGCCTCGGGGGATGGGCATATGACCCGCGGGGGACGCGACACGAACAGGGATGAGCCGGAGCGGCGCTGCATCGTCACGGGTGACGTGCAGCCCAAGGCCGGGCTTGTGCGTTTCGTCGTGTCGCCCGAGGGCATGGTCGTCCCCGACCTCGCCGGCAAGCTGCCCGGCCGCGGCATCTGGGTGACGGCGGACCGGACCGCGATCGAGACCGCGGCGAAGAAGGGCCTTTTCTCCCGCGCGGCCCGGATGCCGGTTACCGTGCCCGAGGGTCTCGCCGGTCTGGTCGAGGCCGGCTTGGCGCGGCGTGTGGTCGACCTTATATCCCTCGCACGAAAGGCAGGGCTTGCCGTGGCCGGGTTCGAGAAGGTCAAGGGCTGGCTCGCCGATGGCAAGGCCAAGGTTCTCCTGCAGGCCTCCGACGGATCTGATCGCGGAAAGGGCAAGCTCTGGACGCCGCAGGGCGGGCGATGGTTCGGCTGCCTGACGGCGTCCGAGCTCGGGCTGGCCTTCGGGCGAGATAGTGTGATACATGGCGCGCTCGGCGCTGGCGGACTCTCCCAACGTGTTGTAGAGGAAGCCGCGAAACTGTCGGGCTTGCGCGCGACAATCGGCGGAACGGACGCCGGGAAGGATACGAAGACGGCATGAGCGATACAGACGGCAAGAAACCCCTTGGCCTCGGTGGCGGGCGTTCCGGTCAGGTGAAGCAGAGCTTCAGCCACGGCCGGACGAAGAATGTCGTCGTCGAGACGAAGCGCAAGCGGATCGTCGTGCCGAAGCCGGGTGGCGCACCCTCCGGACCCGGGGGGACGCCGACGCTCGGCGATCCCTCGCGCCGGCCTGCCGGAATCTCCGACGCGGAGATGGAGCGCCGGTTGAAGGCGCTGCAAGCCGCCAAGGCGCGCGAGGCTGAAGAAACCGTTCGTCGCGCCGAGGAAGAGCGCCAGCGCGAGGAGGAGCGGGAGCGTCGCCGCGCCGATGCCGAAGCCAAGGAGCGCGAGGAGCGTGAGCGCGAAGAAGCGCTGAGGCTCAAGGCCGAGGAAGAAGCGCGCCGCACCGAGGAGGCCGAAGCACGCGCCGCACGCAAGGAAGACTTCAAGAAACCGGCCGCTGCCAAGCCCGCGCCGGTCGATCAGGCTGCCGTGCAGGCGGCCGCGTCCCGTGCCGAGACCAAGGGCGTCCCCGTCGGTGGTCCGCGCAAGACCGATCGCGAGCGTGACGATCGCGGCGCTGGCGGCGACCGCGACCGCGGCGCCAAGCGCGGCGACGAGGGCCGCAGGGCCGGCAAGCTTACTCTGTCCGAGGCGCTCGACGAAGGCGGGCGGCAGCGCTCGCTCGCGGCGATGAAGCGCAAGCAGGAAAAGGCCCGCGCCAAGGCCCTGGGCATGGGCCACAAGGCCGAGAAGCAGGTTCGCGACGTCCAACTCCCCGAAATGATCGTGGTGCAGGAACTCGCCAACCGCATGGCCGAACGCGCGGCCGACGTGGTCAAGGCGCTGATGAAGATGGGCATGATGGTGACGATGAACCAGTCCATCGACGCCGACACCGCGGAACTCGTGATCGAGGAATTCGGCCACCACGCCGTGCGCGTGACCGATGCCGACGTCGAACAGGCGATCGACACGGTCGATGACCGCGACGAGGACCTGCGCCAGCGTCCCCCGATCATCACGATCATGGGTCACGTCGACCACGGCAAGACCTCGCTTCTCGATGCGATCCGCCACACCAGCGTTGTTTCCGGCGAGGCCGGCGGGATCACCCAGCATATCGGCGCCTATCAGGTGAAGACCGATTCCGGCGCCGTGCTGACCTTCCTCGACACGCCCGGCCACGCCGCCTTCACCTCCATGCGCGCCCGAGGCGCGCAGGTGACGGACATCGTGGTTCTGGTAGTTGCGGCCGACGATGCGGTGATGCCGCAGACGGTTGAGGCGATCAACCACGCCAAGGCCGCCAAGGTGCCGATGATCGTCGCCATCAACAAGTGCGACAAGCCCGACGCCAATCCGCAGAAGGTACGGACGGACCTGCTGCAGCACGAGGTCGTGGTCGAGGCGATGTCGGGCGACGTGCAGGATGTCGAGGTGTCGGCCAAGACCGGCAAGGGGCTCGACAACCTCCTGGAGGCCATCGCGCTGCAAGCCGAGATTCTCGAACTGAAGGCGAACCCCAAGCGGGCGGCCTCGGGCGCGGTGATCGAGGCCAAGCTCGACGTGGGCCGCGGCCCGGTCGCGACGGTGCTGGTGCAGAACGGCACGCTCCGCCAGGGCGACATCTTCGTGGTCGGAGAGCAGTGGGGCAAGGTGCGGGCCCTCGTCAACGACAAGGGCGAACGGGTAAAGGACGCCGGTCCTTCGGTCCCGGTCGAGGTTCTCGGCCTGAACGGCACGCCCGAGGCGGGCGACGTGTTGAACGTGGTCGACACCGAGGCGCAGGCGCGCGAGATCGCCGCCTACCGCGAGCAGGCAGCGAAGGACAAGCGCGCGGCGGCCGGTGCGGCGACGACGCTTGAGCAACTCATGGCCAAGGCCAAGGCCGATGAAAGCGTGGCCGAGTTGCCGATCCTCGTGAAGGCCGACGTGCAAGGGTCCGCCGAGGCGATTGTTCAGGCTATGGAAAAAATCGGCAACGACGAGGTGCGGGTCCGCGTGCTGCACTCCGGCGTTGGCGCCATCACGGAATCGGACATCGGCCTTGCCGAGGCAAGCGGTGCGCCAGTCATCGGCTTCAATGTCCGCGCCAACGCGCCGGCACGTGCCGCGGCGAACCAGAAGGGCGTGGAGATCCGTTACTACTCGGTCATCTACGATCTGGTCGACGACGTGAAGGCGGCGGCCTCCGGCCTTCTCAAGGCCGAAGTGCGCGAGAACTTCATCGGCTATGCCGAGATCAAGGAGGTCTTCAAGGTCTCCGGCGTCGGCAAGGTGGCAGGCTGCCTCGTCACGGAAGGCGTGGCGCGCCGGTCTGCGGGCGTCCGGCTTCTGCGCGACAACGTCGTGATTCACGAGGGGACGCTGAAAACCCTCAAGAGATTCAAGGACGAGGTCAAGGAAGTCCAGTCCGGCCAGGAATGCGGCATGGCGTTCGAGAATTATGACGACATCCGCCAGGGCGATGTGATCGAAATCTTTGAACGCGAAGAGGTCGAGCGCAAGCTCGCATGAAAAAGGAGGCGCCGGCGCCTCCCCCAGTCCGCACCAATGAAAAAGGCCGCCTGATCGTCAGGCGGCCACTTTCACGACGGGGTAGCCCTCGAACAAGAGCTTACCGACCCGCACGAGGATCTTGCCGTTTTCGAGCTGCCGCTCGAACGTCCCCTGAACGGATACACAGCTTCCAAGAGTGATGGTTCGCAGCATCGCCTTTTCTCCCCAACTGCGGGCTGCTTTGAAGTCTAGTCGGCAATGGTTAATCGGCGGCAAATCGTCATGGTCATATTTTTGCCATAGTCGGTCCGACTTGGAAACAATAATCCCGTGGCGGCCGGCCATGGGCGGAAAAGTTCCACAGCTTGTGATTGCACGGCATCAGCCGTGATCAGAGCCAGTCGCGCAGGACCGGGATCAGCGGCAGGTCGGCAGGCGGCATCGGATAGTTGCCCAGGTCCCTTGGCCGCACCCAGGCCAGCTCCTGCCCCTCTCTGGCCAGCGGGGTCCCCTGCCAGCGGCGACACGCGAAGAGCGGCATGACGAGGTGGAAGTCCTCGTAACCATGGCTCGCGAAGGTCAGTGGCGCGAGGCAACTCTTCCAGGTGTCGATACCCAGTTCCTCATGCAACTCGCGGATCAGCGCGGCCTCTGGCGTTTCCCCAGGCTCAACCTTGCCGCCGGGAAATTCCCAGAGCCCGGCCATGGGCTTTCCGGAGGGCCGGCGGGCGAGCAGAACCCGCCCGTCGGCGTCGATCAGCGCGACGGCCGAAACGAGAACCGTCTTCACGACCGGTAATCGGCGTTGATGTCGATGTAGCGATGCGTCAGGTCACAGGTCCAAACGGTGCGCGCCGCCTTGCCGACGCCGAGGTCGACCGCGATCACCAGTTCCTCGTGCTTCATATAGGCACTTGCCGCTTCCTCGTTGTAGTTCGGGCTGCGCCATCCGTTCTCGGCCAGCGTGAGGTCGCCGAAGCGGATCGACATGGCGTCGCGGTCCGCCTTCGCGCCCGACTTGCCCACGGCCATGACCACGCGGCCCCAGTTCGCGTCCTCCCCCGCGATCGCGGTCTTCACGAGCGGCGAATTGGCGACGGCCATGGCGGCGCGGTGGGCGTCGGCCGCGTCGGCGGCACCCGTGACGCGGATCTCGACAAATTTCGTCGCCCCCTCGCCGTCCCGCACCACCTGCTGCGCAAGGTCGAGCATGACGCGGCCGAGCGCGGCCTCGAACTCCTTCGCCACACGGCTCCTCAGGTCGGTGATCGGATCCGCTTGCGACTGTCCCGTCGCAGCGACAATAAGCGCGTCGGAGGTGGATGTGTCGCTGTCAACGGTGATCGCATTGAACGTGTCACCGACCTGGCGCGCGACGATCTTCTGAAGCGCGGCCTGCGGAATCGTCGCGTCGGTGAAGATGTACACCAGCATCGTAGCCATGTCCGGCGCGATCATGCCCGAGCCCTTGGCGATCCCGGCGATGCGGATCGGCCCGCCCTCTCCGGCGATCTCGGCGCCCGCGCCTTTCGGGAACGTGTCGGTCGTCATGATCGCGCGGGCGGCCATCTCGATGCTGTCCGCCGACAATGCCGCCTTCAGATCGCCAAGCTTCGCGGTGATCCGCCCGTGCGGCAAAGGTTCGCCGATGACCCCGGTCGAGGAGGAGAAGACTCGCGACGCCGGCACTCCGAGTACCTTCGCGACGCCGCCCGTGACGGCCGACACCGCCTCGGCGCCGAGCTTGCCGGTGAAGGCGTTCGCATTCCCGGAATTGACGATGATCGCGGCGCCGTCGCTCGCGCCGTCCGGCTTCTTCAGCTTAGCCTCGCAGTCCAGTACGCAGGACGCCCGCGTGGCCGAGGTCGTGAAGGCGCCGGCGATGGTCGTGCCCGGAGCAAGCCGGATGAGCGTGACGTCCGTGCGCCCGGCGTAGCGAACCCCTGCCGCGACCGCCGCGAACTCCACACCGGCGATTCGGGGCAGCGCGGGGAACCCGCCCTTTGGCGCCAAGGGCGAGACCGGGCTGGCCTTCTTGCGCACCGCGGTGGCGGCAGCCTGCGCCGCATCACCGATGACATCCGCCGCGGTGGCCAGCGCACCCTCCACGACAGGCGCCAGTTCGGTTTCCAGCCGCGCCCGCAGGTCCTTCACCCTTGCCTTCAGCTTCTTGGCCTCGGCCTTCCACTCGTCCTTCGTCTTGGCCATGTCGGGCTCTCCCTGCAGCGTGTCAGTTGTCGATAAGCGCGACGTTCTTCAGGACCGCTGGGTCAATCCCGTCCACGGTCTTCTCTACCTTTGCGGCTCCTGTCAGCTCCGTCACCCGCGCCTCGACCGCACGGCCTTGCAACTCGCCCTCGAGCTCTGCACGAACATCCTCGATCGTCGGCTTGGCTGCCGTGCGCACCTCGTTCAGCCGGATGATGTGCCAGCCGAACTGGCTTTCCACCGGGGCGGAGATCTCGCCCGCATTCATCGCGATGACCGCGTCCTCGAACGGCTTCACCATCATGCCGACGCCGAACCAGCCGAGGTCACCCCCGGCGGCGGCCGATCCCCGGTCCGTGGACTTTTCCTTAGCGATGGCGGCGAAGTCGGCGCCGCCATCCAGCTCGGCCTTGATTGTCTTGGCCTCGTCTTCGGTCGCGACGAGGATATGGGCCGCGCTGTATTCCTTGCCGGGCTCCTTCGCGGAATACTTCTCGTCGAACAGCGCCTGGACGGATTCGTCCGTCACGGCCGCTGCAGCGGTCTCATCCAGCGTGACGCCCGACAAATAGCCGCGCCGCTGGTTGTCGAGCATCAGCGCTTCGCGTTTCCCGATCTGGGCCTCCGCGACTTCCGCGAGCGCCTCCTGCTGGATGATCTGGTCAAGAATGCCGTCGAACAGAGTCTTGTCGTCGAGCTGGAGGTATTGCGGCGGCAGGCTTTCGCGCATCGCGATCATGTGGCCAAGCGTAATGGCCTTGCCGTTAACGGTAGCCACCACAGTGTCGGCCGTGGGGTCTTCGGCCCAGGCGGCTGCGGCCGTTACGGCGAGGAGGGCGCCGAGTAGGGCGGATTTCAGCATCGTGAGGGCTCCCAAAGAGGCTGCGGCCGGGCGCAGCGTTGACTATCCGGTGGCCGCCCCTTACATCGCGAGGGTCCCGTGAGGGCCGGTCCATCCTTGTTTCGCCGCCGTTCTAGGATGCGCGAGGGGTGTCGGCAAGGCCAGGTTTATCACGAGCACGCCAGTCGAACCCGAGCGGAGAAACCATGCTGGGCCTCGGAACTATCGCGAAGAAGGTCTTCGGCACGCCGAACGACCGCAAGGTCAAATCGGTCCGCACGCTCGTCGAGAAGATCAATGCGCTGGAGCCGCAGTTCCAGGCGCTGAGCGACGAGGGAATCAAGGCGAAGACTGCCGAGCTGAAGGAACGGGTGGCGGCCGGCGAAAGCCTCGACCACGTCCTGCCCGAAGCGTTTGCAAACTGCCGCGAGGCAGCGCGGCGGGCGCTCGGGCTGCGCGCCTTCGACGTGCAGCTCATTGGCGGGATCTTCCTGCACCGCGGCAACATCGCCGAGATGCGGACGGGCGAGGGCAAGACGCTCGTCGCGACCTTTCCGGCCTACCTCAACGCGCTGACGGGCGAGGGCGTGCACATCGTCACGGTCAACGACTATCTCGCCAAGCGCGACGCGGACTGGATGGGCAAGGTCTACGCCCAGCTCGGGATGACGACCGGTGTCGTCTACCCGTTCCAGTCGGCCGAGGAAAAGCGCGCCGCCTACCGCTGCGACGTCACCTATGCGACCAACAACGAGCTCGGCTTCGACTACCTGCGTGACAACATGCGCGCGACCATCGACGACATGATGCAGCGCGGCCATCACTTCGCCATCGTCGACGAGGTGGACTCGATCCTGATCGACGAGGCGCGCACGCCCCTGATCATCTCCGGTCCAAGTCAGGACCGGTCAGAGCTTTACATCACGCTCGACAAGTTCATTCCGGAACTGGCCGCCGAGCATTTCAAGCTCGACGAAAAGCAGCGCAATGCCACCTTCACCGAGGCGGGCAACGAGTTTCTCGAACAGCGGCTCTGGCAGGCCGGTGTCCTGCCCGAGAGCCAGACGCTCTACGACCCGGAATCGACCACGATCGTCCATCACGCGACGCAGGCGCTCAGGGCGCACAAGCTCTTCCAGAAGGACCAGCACTACATCGTCCGGAATGGCGAGATCGTGCTGATCGACGAGTTCACCGGCCGGATGATGCAGGGACGGCGACTGTCCGACGGGCTTCACCAGGCCATCGAGGCCAAGGAGGGCGTCAAGATCCAGCCGGAGAACGTGACGCTCGCCTCCGTCACCTTCCAGAACTACTTCCGGCTTTACGACAAGCTCGCCGGCATGACCGGCACGGCCGAGACCGAGGCCGAGGAATTCATGGATATCTACCGGCTTGGTGTCGTCGTGGTGCCGACGAACAAGCCCATTGCCCGGAAGGACGACCACGACCAGGTCTACCGCACCGCGCGCGAGAAATACGAGGCGATCATTGCCCGGATCAGGAAGGCGCACGAAAAGGGGCAACCGATCCTCGTCGGCACGACCTCGATCGAAAAGTCCGAGATGCTGTCGGAAATGCTGAAGAAGGAAGGCATACCGCACAACGTCCTGAACGCGCGCCAGCACGAGCAGGAGGCGCGGATCGTCGCCGAGGCCGGGCGCCTTGGCGCGGTGACCATCGCCACGAACATGGCCGGCCGCGGAACCGACATCCAGCTTGGCGGCAATGTCGAGATGAGGGTGCTGGAGGAACTCGACGCCAATCCCGACGCGCATCCCGACGAGGTGCGCGCCCGGATCGAGGCGGAGCATGCCGCCGAAAAGGCCAAGGTGCTCGAAGCCGGGGGGCTCTTCGTGCTGGCCAGCGAACGGCACGAAAGCCGGCGCATCGACAACCAGCTCCGCGGCCGCTCGGGCCGGCAGGGCGATCCCGGCCGATCATCGTTCTACCTCAGCCTCGAGGACGACCTCATGCGCATCTTCGGGTCGGACCGGCTCGACAAGGTGCTGTCGAGCCTCGGGATGAAGGAAGGCGAGGCGATCATCCACCCCTGGGTCAACAAGTCGCTCGAACGCGCGCAGGCGAAGGTCGAGGGACGCAACTTCGACATGCGCAAGCAGCTGCTGAAATTCGACGACGTGATGAACGACCAGCGCAAGGTGATCTTCAGCCAGCGGCTGGAGATCATGGAGGCCGAGGATCTGGAAGAGATTGTCCGCGACATGCGCCATCAGGTCATCGACGATCTTGTGGACGACTATCTTCCGCCGAAGAGCTATCCCGAACAGTGGAATACCGAAGGTCTCTATGCCGCGGCGATGGAGAAGCTCGCGCTCGACGTTCCGGTGATCGACTGGGCGAAGGAAGAGGGTGTCGATCACGACGTGATGCGCGACCGGCTCTACGAGGCGTCCGACAGTCTTATGGCCGGGAAGGCCCAGGCTTTCGGAGCCGAGACGATGCGGCAGATCGAAAAGCAGTTCCTGCTGCAGACGATCGACAGCAAGTGGCGCGAACATCTCGTGACGCTCGAACACCTCCGCTCGGTGGTCGGTTTCCGTGGCTATGCGCAGCGCGACCCGCTGAACGAATACAAGACCGAGGCGTTCCAGCTTTTCGAGAACCTGCTCGACGGCCTCCGCTCCGACGTCACGCAGAAGCTCGCCCAGGTCCGCCCGATGACGGAGGAGGAGCAGCAGGCGCTCTTCCGCCAGATGACGGAGCGGCAGGCCGCGCTCAACGCACCCGTCGCCTCCACGGTGGCGGCGGAGGCACCGAGGCAGCCGGTGCTGGCGGGCTTCGACGAGAACGATCCCGCGACCTGGGGCAACCCGGGCCGGAACGATCCCTGCCCCTGCGGATCGGGGGAGAAGTTCAAGCACTGCCACGGAAAGCTCGCCTGATTCGGGCGATCTGTGGCGAAATTGTGGCGGACTGCCCCCAGGTCTGCCCGCCGCCCCACAATCTTGGCGCGCCCGTCGTTTCGCAACCAAGATAGGGTAGAGGCCTCCGGGCCTCACAGTTTCCCGCGGTCGCCGTGCCGCCATTCCCCTGCCCCGATCCAGCGCTAGTCCTGAGCGGAACCTTGGGGAGACGACCATGCAGATCAAGCGCAGGGCGATTACCGTCGGGACGACCTTCTTTCTGGCCGCCGCGACCGGCCATGTCATGCAGAACGGCGAAACCATCAGCGCGCGGTTGCGCGGCGCCGATGCGACGGAAGCACCCGTGCTCGCCAGCGTAACGTCGACCGCGGCAACTGTCGCCGTCAAGGAGACCCCGGAGCCGAGCAGTGTTCCCGTACCGGCCGTGACCGAGGCGCAGGCCCCCGTCGCGTCGGAACCGCCGACTGCACCTGCCGCCGCGGAGATCGTGGTCGCCGCCGCTGTCCCGGCGGCTCAGGAGCCAGCCGCTGCCCCCGCGTCGCCCGTCACGGCCTCGGGCCTTCCCGATCTGCCAAGGGCGGAGCCTGTGGCGCTGGTCGCGGATCTGCGGCTTGCGGGCCGGATCGGCGCGCTGGATGCGGGCTACACGAAGACCGACACAGCCGCGGATGCGAACTACAGCGTCTTCGGCATCGCCTGTGCGGATCCGATGCTCGCGCTCGAACCCTCGGCGCGCGGCATGGTGAAGTTGACGCTCGCCGCCCCCTGCTTCGCGAACGAACGGGTGACGGTGACGCATGCCGGGCTCGTCGTCGCCATGGCGACCGATCCGGCCGGCGATCTCACGATGATGCTACCCGCGCTCTCGGCCACGGCCAGGGTCGATGTCCGCTTCGCTTCGGGCGATACGGTAGCAGCGACGCAGGCCATCGGCGGGCTCGACGCGCTTGCCCGCATCGGCGTGCAGTGGCAGGGCATCGAGGGGCTCCGCCTTCATGCCTTCGAGAATGGCGCCGGCTTCGACATGCCGGGCCATGTCTCGGCAGCGGCACCGCGCGACCGGACCACCGCCGAGGGCGGCTTCCTCACGGTTCTCGGCGACCCCGAGGTGGACCATCCGCTCATGGCCGAAGTCTATACTGCTCCGGCCGGCACTTCCGTCAACGAAGTGATGCTCGAGGCCGCGGTGACCGAGACGACATGCGGACGGCTCCTGGCCGGCCAGGCGCTCCGCATGGTGCCGGGCGCCGCAACTGCGGTCGAGACGGTCAGCTTCGCCATGCCAGCCTGCGACGCCGTCGGCGATTCGCTCATGCTCGGCCTTGCCCCCGTAGCGGTTCCTGCCGTTGCAATGGTGACTGCCGGAGACTGACCCGGCAGGTGCCCGTGGTCAGAGGTAGCCGTCCGACCGGAAGCTCAGTTCGCGCGACTTGCCGATGATCAGGTGATCGTGCAGCACGATCCCCATGACGTCGGCGGCGTCGCGGATCTGACCCGTCACGAGGATGTCGGCCTCCGACGGTGTCGGATCGCCCGAAGGATGGTTGTGCACGAGGATCAGTGCGCTCGCGTTGAGTTCCAGCGCCCGCTTGACCACCTCGCGCGGATAGACAGGGACATGATCCACGGTGCCCTTCGCCTGTTCCTCGTCGGCGATGAGAACGTTCTTCCGGTCGAGGTAGAGGACGCGGAACTGCTCCGTCTCGCGATGTGCCATGGCGGTGCGGCAGTAGTCGAGAAGCGTCGTCCACGAGGACAGCACCGGACGATGCAGCACCTTTGCGCGCGCAAGGCGGTGCGCGGCGGCCTCGACGATCTTCAATTCCTGCACCACCGCCTCGCCCGCGCCCTTCACGGCGCGAAGCCGCTCGGCCGGCGCCGAGACGACGCGGTTGAAGTCGCCGAAAGTGTCGAGGAGAAGACGGGCGAGCGGCTTCACGTCCTGCCGCGGGATGGCGCGGAAAAGGACGAGTTCCAGAAGCTCGTAGTCTGGCACCGCTGCAGCACCGCCGTCCATGAATCGGGACCGGAGCCGCTGCCGGTGGTCGCGGATGTAGGAGGGCAGGCGGCCACCTGGCAGCACCGCTTCCGGCACCTCGTCGGCAGGAAATAGCAGCGGGGCTTCGTGAAAGGCGCGGGTCTGGCTCATGCCTGCAGCTTCCCGTCGCATGGTGAAGGAAAGGTTAACGCGCCTGCAAGGTCACCCGGGACGCCCGAGATAGGCGGCGAGCTCCTCCGGCGGATCGGCCATGAGCGCCGCCGTAGGCCGCGGGGCATGGGCGACACCGTCCGCCACCAGGACCGTCAAGCCGGCAAAGCGGAGCGCATCGGCGGGGTCGTGGCTGACCATGAGGACGGTCGCGCCGGTTTCCCCGGCAATGTCCGCCACCAGCTCCAGCATCTCATCCTTCAGCGCCGGTCCCAGGGCCGCGAACGGCTCGTCGAGAAGCATCAACGGCCGGGCCCGCAGCAGGACCCGCGCCAGCGCCACCCGGCTTTGCTGGCCGCCCGAGAGCGTGCCCGGCCGCCGATCGCCGAGCCCGTCAAGCCCGGTGCGGGCCAGCGCCTCGTCCACCCGCGCCCGGTCCGCAGCGGTCAGGCGCAGGTCGGGGCGGAGCCCGAGCCCGACGTTCTGGCTGACCGTCAGATGCGGGAAAAGGTTCTGGTCCTGAAACAGGATGGAGAGCGGCCGGAGGCCCGGCGCGGTGTCGGTGATGTCTTGCCCGTCCCAGCGGATTCGACCCGATTCCGGCCGAAAGAAGCCCGAGATCACCGAAAGCAGCGTGGATTTCCCTGCGCCAGACGGCCCGATGACGGCGACCCGCGCGGCCTTCGGGATGCTGAAGTCCGCCGCAAGGCGGAAGTCGTCCTGAGTGATGACCAGCCGGTCAAGTTCCAGCATCGGCGCGACCCCCCCGGTCCAGAAGCCAGAACGCCGCGAGACTGAGGGCGAGGAGAAGAACCGCCGCGCCGGCGGCGTCCTCCATCCGGTATGCTCCCATCAGCCGGTAAAGCTCCAGGGGAAGCGTTGCCCGGTCGGAATCCGCGAAAAGCGCGATGACGCCGAGGTCGCCCATCGACAGGGCCGCTGTCAGTCCGGCCGCGAAGCCCAGGGGTCGGCGCAGGCGCGGCAGGGTCAGAAGCCTGAGGCGCGCGAGGCCCGTCAACCCGAGGCTTTGCGCCAGCCGACCGTAACCCGCCTCGAGGTCGCGGGCGGGCGGTGTGAGGCTGCGAAGGGCGAAGGGAAGTGCCATGACGGCATTGACCGCCACCGTGACCGGAAGCGCAAGCGCCGCCGGGCTCGCCAACGGCCTCAGGATCAGGAACAGACCCGTCCCGGTGACAAGCGCCGAGGTGGCGAGCGGCAACATGCCCGCCGCCTCCAAGGTTCGCGCCCGCCCCGACCGCGCGACGGCAAGCGCCATCGGCAGCGCCAGCGCAAGTGTCAGCCCGGTGGACGTAGCCGCGACGAGGGCGGAGCGGCCGGCCGCCTTCCATACCGGGGCGGGGAGAGAGACGAGGCCGGGCATGCCGGAGAGGACGACGGCAGCCAGCGGTGCCAGAAGGAAGAGCGCAGGGATGCCGATCAGGCCGGCGTCGAGCCACCGTCGCGCGCTTCCCTGAGCGTCCCAGCGCGCGAAGGGACGGTCAAGGCCGGTTCCGAAAGCCGCGGGCACGGCGAAGCGTGCGGCCGCAAGCGCAGTGACGGCGCAGAGAGCAAGCTGCAGGCTGGCAAGCGCCGCCGCACGCGCGAGGTCGAAGTCGAAGCGGAATGCCTGGTAGATCGCAAGCTCCACCGTCGTTGCCCGAGGACCACCGCCGAGGATGAGCGCCGTTGCGAAACTCGTCAGGCAGAGCAGGAAAACGGTGGCGAAGATCCCGGGTGCGAGGGCCTTCAGCATCGGCCGTTCCAGATGCCGTGCGACCTCCGCCGGACCGAAGCCGAGCGCGGCGGCAAGCCGGAACCGTTCCGCCGGAATCGCGAGCCAGCCTTGCAGCAGGAGACGGACGGCGAGCGGCAGGTTGAAGAAGACATGGGCAAGGACGACCCCCCCCAGTCCGTAGATCGAGATGCGTCCGTAGCCGAGTGCGGCGACGCCATCGTTGAACAGCCCGCCGCGGCCGAAGATGGCGAGAATGCCCATCACCGCCACAACGACGGGCAGGATGAAGGGTGCTCCAAGGAGCGTGATGAGAAGGCCGCGGCCGGGGAACTGCCGCCGCGCGAGGGCGCGGGCGACCGGGATGGCGAGCGCCAGGCTGATCGCGGCGGAGAGTGTGGACTGGAGGAGGGTGAAGCGCACCGCCGCCCAATCGGCAGGTCCGAGCATGACGACACCGCCGGCGCGCGCCAGCACGGCGCCCAGCGGCACGACCGTGAGCGCGGCCACCAGCGCGGCCGCGCCCCCGGCGGCAAGCCGGAGCCAGGTGCCTAGCGGCTGAGCGCCGTCTGCCATTCGGCCAGCGCCGGGTCACGGACGGACACGGCCTCCTCGGGCGGGAAAAGCAGGGTCTTTTCGGGCTGGATCAGCGTCTCGAACCCCTTGGGGAGGCCGTCGGCCGGAGTCACCGCGGGATACATCCAGTTGGTCCCGGGAATGACGGACTGGAAGGCCTCGGTGGTCATGAAGTTCAGGAATCGGTCGGCCAGTTCGCTGTTCCGGGTGGACTTCAGTTTTGCTGCGACTTCGACCTGCAGGTAGTGTCCCTCGGCAAAGGGCGCCGCCGCCTTGGTGTCATCGCCCTCCGCGATGAGGTGGTAGGCGGGGGAGGTGGTGTATGAAAGCACCATATCCGCCTCGCCCTCAAGGAAGAGGCCATAGGCTTCGGACCATCCCGGCGTCACGGTGACGATGTTGTCGGCAAGCCCCTGCCAGATCTCCGCCGCCCGGTCGCCGTAGGCGCGTTTGACCCAAAGGAGAAGGCCGAGCCCGGGGGTGGAGGAGCGGGGATCCTCGATCACGATCTTCAGGTCGGACGCCGCAAGTGCTTCGAAATCGGCCGGAACAGTGTCGACCAAGGTCTTGTCGTAGACAAAGGCGAACCAGCCCCAGTCGTAGGGGAGGAAGGTCGGGTCGGTCCATTCGAGCGGCAGGGCGAAGCTGGCGGCGGTGGCCGGGCGCGGCGCGAAGAGGTCCGACGCGGCGGCGCGGGCGGTCAGGCTCGTGTCGAGGCCAAGCACGACGTCGGCGTCCGTCGCTGCGCCTTCGAGGAGGAGCCGCGCCAGAAGCGCCGCACCGTCGCCGGTCGCCACGAACTGCAGGTCGCAGCCACAGTCCGCTTCGAACGCCAGTTCCACAGCCGGGCCGGGGCCCCATTCGGCGACGAAACTGTCATAGGTATAGACCGTGAGCACGGGGGCAGCGGCCGCGGGTGCGGCGGCAAGAGATCCCGCGACAATCAGGGTCGAGACCTGGGTTGTTCTCATCTCGCTTCCTCCAATGGTCGGACGGGCGGAGATGGGGGCGCTCGCGGCCTGACCTTCCCTCCGCCGGTGCTAACCGGTTCAGGTTCGACGGGTTCGCTTTCGCATCTCAGTCCCGGACCTTTGTCCGGGACACCCCGAGGTGGCGCCGAGGATAGCGGTGGTGGGGCGGGTTGCAAGGGGAAACCGGATGACGGGCGCCGCGGCTTGCCCCCGGAACGGGTGGGGGCCTAGCGCGAGGAATTTCGCCCGAGGCGACCGAGGCGGGCGAGGGAACGCTTGAGCGGCGGCGCCGGCTTCGATATGGCGCTTGGGGCAAGGGAGCGTGCCCATGAGCCTCAATACCTTCGGCCATCTTTTCCGCGTGACGACCTGGGGCGAAAGCCACGGGCCGGCGCTCGGCGCGACCGTGGACGGCTGCCCGCCCGGAATCGTGCTGGCGCCGGCGATGATCCAGCATTGGCTCGATCGCAGGAAACCCGGGCAGAACCGCTTCACGACGCAGCGCCGCGAACCCGACGAGGTACGGATCCTCTCGGGCGTGTACGAGGGGCGGACGACGGGCACGCCGATCCAGCTTATGATCGAGAATACGGACCAGCGGTCGAAGGACTACGGCGATATCGCGCGCACCTTCCGCCCCGGGCACGCCGACCTCACCTACTGGCTGAAATATGGCATCCGCGACCCGCGCGGCGGTGGCCGCTCCTCGGCGCGCGAGACGGCGGCGCGGGTCGCGGCCGGCTCGGTCGCGCGCGAGGCGCTGAAGGCTCTGGCACCGGGCGTGAAGATCACCGGCTACATGGTGCAGATGGGCCGGCTCAGGGCCGACCGCGACCGCTTCGACCCGGAGGAGGTGGAGCGCAACCCCTTCTGGTGCCCCGATGCGGCCGCTGCGGCGATCTGGGCCGAGCATCTGGACGAGCTGCGCAAATCCGGCAATTCGGTCGGCGCGGTGGTGGAGGTCGTGGCCTCGGGCGTGCCCGCCGGTCTTGGCGCGCCGATCTACGGCAAGCTCGACAGCGATCTTGCCGCGGCGATGATGTCGATCAACGCCGTGAAGGGGGTGGAAATCGGCGCGGGTATGGCGGCGGCCGAGCTGACCGGCGTCGAGAATGCCGACGAGATATTCATGGGGAATGACGGCCGGCCCCGGTTCTCCTCGAACCACGCGGGTGGCGTCCTTGGCGGCATCTCCACCGGGCAGGATGTGGTCGTGCGTTTCGCCGTGAAGCCCACGTCATCGATCCTCACACCCCGCAAGTCGATCACGCTCGCCGGCGAGGAGGCCGAGGTCGTCACCAAGGGCCGCCACGATCCCTGCGTCGGCATCCGGGCCGTGCCGGTCGGAGAGGCGATGATGGCCTGCGTAATCCTCGATCACCTGCTGCTCCATCGCGGACAGGTCGGCGACGGCGGGGGGCGGATCGGATGAGCATCGCCGCCCTCCGCATGGCGCTGCGCGAGGCGCTGGCGCAGGAGACGGCGGGCGGGGATTCGGCGCATGACCTCGCACATTCCGACCGTGTCTGGATGCACGCGCGCACGATTGCCCACGGCGAGGGGATGGCGCCGTCGCGCATCCTTCTCTGCGCGGCCTATCTCCATGACCTCGTGAGCCTGCCGAAGGACCACCCAAAGCGAGCGAAGGCCGCGATGATGTCGGCTTCGGCCGCGGGGCCGGTGATGCAGGCGCTGGGCCTTTCGCCCTCCGAGATCGCTCAGGCCCGCCATGCGATCGAGGCGCACAGCTATTCCGGCGGTGGCCATCCGACCTCGCCCGAGGCGCGGATCCTGCGGGATGCCGACCGGCTGGAGGCGCTTGGCGCGGTGGGCGTGGCGCGGACCTTCGCGGTGGCCGGCGCGCTCGGCCGGCCGCTCTTTCACCCCGACGATCCCTTCGCGACCGACCGGCCGCTCGACGACCAGGCCTGGGCTCTCGACCATTTCGCGGTGAAGCTTCTGAAGCTGCCCGATACTTTCCTGACCGCGACCGGGCGGCGGCTCGCCGAGGAACGGGTGCAGGTCATGCGCCGCTTCCTCGCCGATCTCGCGCGTGACCTCGGGGCACGCGAGCCGGGCTGGTAGCGCGACGGAACTCCGCCGCTGCCCCGTGAGAGCCTCCGGGGGCGCGGAGGGAGGTTTTGATGATCCGCATGGTTTTGATGCTTCTGGCGCTTGCCGCCCTGCCCGGGGCGGCCCTGGCCGGACTCACCTCAGGTACGATCCGCCACGACGGGCTGGACCGGAGTTTCCGGCTTTACGTGCCGGAAGGGCTTGCCCGCTTTCCCGGCCCGCGACCGCTTGTCCTTGTCCTTCACGGCGGCGGCGGGTCTTCGCGCGAGGTTCGCTACGCCACCCGCGGCCGCTTCGATGCGCTGGCCGAGGAGAACGGCCTTCTCGTCCTCTATCCCGATGCGGTGCGGCGGATGTGGGACACCGGGTCGGGGGAGATGTCGCGTGGGCTCAGCCCGCGACGAGACGATCAAGGTTTCCTTGCGGCGCTGATCGCCTCGGTCGC
>WBZL01000556.1_pt1 | contig 41676 bp, 33 predicted proteins | sample 5204291 | NCBI WGS metagenome assembly WBZL01 (sample SAMN12344345, study PRJNA552823) | activated sludge metagenome | biome: Activated sludge suspended growth; feature: Nitrification reactor; material: Wastewater; isolation source: activated sludge from nitrification reactor of wastewater... | reverse complement strand
CAGAGCATGGTGGTGGTCACGTCGCCAATCGGAGACCATGCACCACCCGCATTGGCTGCAATGACGATGATGCCTGCAAAGAACAGACGGTCTTCATGCTTGGTGAGTAGCTTCCGCATGAGGGAAATCATGACGATGGTAGTGGTCAGGTTGTCCAGCACCGAACTGAGGAAGAACGTCACAAAACCGACCAGCCACATCAGCGACGCCAGCTTGGTTGTACGAATACGCTTAGTGATGACTTCAAAGCCGTTGTGAGCATCGACGACCTCCACAATGGTCATGGCACCCATCAGGAAGAACACGATCTGGGCTGTTGCCATGACGGATTCGCCCAGTTCTTCCCCGACCTTGTGGGAATCGCCTCCAGCCAGCGCATAGATCGTCCAGAGCAGCCCGGCGCCTAACAGCGCAGAGGCTGATTTGTTGATCTTGATCGGGTGCTCCAGTGCGATGGCGGCATAGGCAATGACAAATACGATGACGAGCGAAGTCAGCATTTCAACGATCCTCTGGTTAATCTTACTGTGAAAGAACTCTGTGCTCAGAGCAAAAAAACTCTGGCAATGGATGCCATGAAGCGTACCTCGAAGGGAAAGGAGGCTCAGGCGGCGGGGATAAAGCCGTGCCTCTTGAACGGCTCTTGAGAGAAGCCCTCGGATTCGGACCCCGCTTGCCTTCAAACAGCGTCTTCGCTTGCTCCTGGATCACCTTCTTCCACTGCCCAACCTGAACAGGGGGCATTCCGTACGCCTGACCAATCTAGTGTTGGCAACAAATAGAACTGTCCGGTTTTGTAGCAAATGAATTGTCCGCTTTGACCGGGGCGGCCGCGGCGGATATACGCAGCCACCTTCAAATTCGGAGGCATGACTTTGCCGGCTTCGTCATAGTCGGCTAATTTGCGTGGGCCATGCAGGATCGCCAGTGTGTGGTCAGTACGGCGCAGCACCGCCACCTTGGCCTTGACATGGTGGCAGCGATGACGATCGGCAGGGATCTGCAACTTCATCCCCTCGAATCTGACGCAGTGGTCGTTGCCGACGGTGCGCTCGAATCGCTCGCATAGGATGTCGCCGAGCGGACCACCGATCCAGTCGACGAAGTCGCTGCCTTCTTCCATCGCCGGCTGCATGAACTCGGCGTTGAAGGCCGACCGATAGACCTCGGTCAAGTCGCGATTGGCGTCCGCCCTGTCGGTGATCCCGACCAGCGCCAGTTCTCGCGGCAGGCGGTCCTGATGGGTGCGAAACATGCGCTCCGAGCGCCCGCGGGCTTCCGGCGAGCAATCGGCGATCATCTCGATTCCGAGGTGCTTCATGGCCTGCCCGAATGGTGTCAGGTTTTGCTGGTCCACCTTGCCCCCGGCTTCCGGCGTAGGCCAGTAGTGGCTGCCCCGGTCGGAGTAGAAAGTCGAGAAAAGTCCCAGCAATTCAATCACTTCACGAACACCTTGCAGGCTGCTCATCGTGTCTTCTTCCTCCACGAAGAACATCGAATAGGGTTCGTTGGTCGCGTCGTCCATGGTCACGATCAGATCCCATTTCTGCCCAGAGACCCCTTCGTGCCTGCTGCCATCCTGGTGAATCATCAACCCCGGCCACGGCGAACGCTCCCGGCGCTTCCGGTGCGCCCCACGGGCCTTGGCCTGGGGAACCAGGGCCGCTTCCTGCCGCCGACGCTTCACCCACTTGTAGTTGCCTGCAGGCGCCACCATCCTTCCGATACCACGCGCACAAGTGCTTCGCGCTCCACCCCTCGTGCCGCCCTCGGTACTCTTTCTGTCAGCCGCATCACTTCGTCTACCGGCGCCTTCCTCGGCGAAACCTGCTCCACTCGACGATCTATCAACCTCTCCATCCCGCCTTCCTCATACCGCGACAAATACCGTCGACAGGTCCACTAGCATACCCCCAGCAGACTTGCCGCCTCCGCCTGCGTCAATCGACCCGTTTCCCATCCCCCATACGCTTCTTCAAACCGCATCTTCCTGATCTCCTGTAGCAACTCCGTCCGTCTCATCTCGCTCCTCCTTCGGAGCAACATCAACCGGACAGATCGACAGATCATTTGCTACAAACCCGGACAGATTTCTTGTTCCTTTCAGGCAGTCGAATCGCCCTTGACTCTGGCATCAAGCTGCCGCAAAATCGACGCCCATGTCGTTTGCGGGTTTAATTCCCCATTTTACGCCTGCCCTCTCGCCGCAGTGAAGCTGCCAGCGGCATGTTTCTCCTCTCCCGCCTGTCGGCGGAAACCCGTTTCGTGGCAGGAAGACCGGTCGTTGCGCGAACATTTGCCGGTGCCAAGATACCCCTCCATTCTGTTGTGACCGTCGCCGATGGATGTCCGCTGGCGACGGGCTGCCCATGGACTGCCAGGTTGGCCGGTACCGGTGCCAGTGGGGCTGCCGCAGGCCTGTTGCGCAATCCCATTTCTGCCGAAAGGGGATGATGTCTTTTCTTGTTGTGATCTCTTACTGGAGGAAGGTGTGAACCATGGATCCTGCCCTATGGATCGAACTGATCGTCTTTGTCGTCCTGCTCGGTTTCTCGGGTTTCTTCTCGAGCACTGAAACGTCGCTGTTCTCGCTCAGCCAGTTCCAGCTCGACCAGATGCGCGCGGCGAAGAATCCGCGCATCGAACTGATTGAACGCCTACGCAGCGAACCGCGACGGTTGATTGTCACCATACTGATCGGCAACGAATTCGTCAATGTTTCGGCCTCGGTGATCTCGGCGGCGATGATCATCCACCTGTTCGGCGCCGAGAACGAGATGATCAACCTGCTGGTAATGGTGCCGATCCTGCTGCTGTTTGGCGAGATCACTCCGAAGGTGCTGGCGATCCGCAACAACGTCGCCTTCGCCAGCGCCGAGTGTCGTCCGATCGCCCTCGTCGCTCGCCTGATCACGCCGCTGCGCGAGGTGATCCGCTACATCGCCGATTTCTTCATCACCCTGATCGTCGGCAGGCAGCGCTCGCAGGGCAACCTGGTCACAGAGGACATGATTCGCACGCTGGTGCACGATGCCGTCGGCGAAGGCGCCCTCGACAGCCAGGAAGCGCAGTACATCGAGAAGATCTTCGACTTCGGCAGCAAGACCCTGCGCGACCTCATGCGTCCGCGTTCGGACATCCATTTTCTGTCGGCCGATCTGCCAGTGGTGGAATTACTGGCGCAGATCAAGGCCAGCCGCCAGTCCCGTTATCCGGTATTCAAGGGGCACCGCGACAGCATCGTCGGCATCCTGCACGCGCGCGACCTCCTCGGCGTCGATCTTGCCCGTCTCGAGCGCGATCCGCAGGGGGTTCGCAAACTGCTGCGCCAGGCAAACTTCTTTCCCGAATCAAAACCGGCGGTGGAACTGTTTCATACCTTCCGCCAGCGCAAGTTGTCCTTTGCCTTGATCGTCGACGAGTACGGGGGCGTCACCGGGCTGGTGACGATGGAAGACCTGCTTGAATGCGTCTTCGGCGAGATTGCCAGCCCTTCCGACAGAGAAGCGGTGAGTAGACACCCAGTGCGCGAACTGGCTGATGGCAGCCGTCTGATCGATGCCAGCATGTCGGTCGACGACTTTTATCAGGAATTTGGCGTCGCGATCGAGCGCGAGGAGGCTGAAACCCTGGCTGGCGTGCTGCTGGACGCTTTTGGCGAACTGCCGGCCGTGGGCGCGGTGATCGATCTCTGCGGCCTGAAGTTCACCGTTGAAAGGATCGAGCATAATCGCATTACACACGCCCTTGTTGAACGGCTCCCCGACGTGGTCGACCGACCGGAAACGGATGCAGGTGACGAGTTTGTACATGGCGCGTCGGCACAAGTCGTGCCGCCGGCCGGCGAGGGCGGTCCAGCGAGTGCCGGGTCGCCCGCTCCGGTGTTCAGCAAGCGGGAGGATGCATAGATGGAGATCTGGATCACTGTCCTATTGATGATCGTTTGCCTGGTTGCCGAAGGTTTCTTCTCGGGTTCAGAACTCGGCGTCGTCAGCGCCGACAGAATGAAGCTGCGTCACGATGCCGCCAAAGGCTCCCGTGGCGCGCGTCTCGCGCTCGAAATGCTGGAAAAGCGGCCGGAATGGTTGCTGTCTACGACGCTGGTCGGCACCAATATCGCGGTGGTGACCAACTCGACGATCGCGACCGCGCTGATGATCGATCTGTTCGGGGAACAGGGCAGTTGGCTGGCGGTGGTCCTGGTCGCACCGCTGATCTGGGTGTTTGGCGAGATCGTTCCGAAAAGTGTCTTCCAGCAGCGCGCCGATACGATCGCGCCTTACGTGATTTACCTCCTGCGCTTCTTTTCGATCGTCTTCTGGCCTATCCTCATCATCTTCGTCACCTTGTCGAAGTGCCTTTCGCGCCTCGCGGGCGCGAAAGAAGAGCATAACCCTTTCACCCTTCGCGAGCAGATCCAGAGCATGGTACAGATGCCGCCACAGGAAGGGGGCGACATCCAGGCCATCGAAAAGACGATGATCCGGCGCATGTTCAATTTTTCCGAAACGACGGTCTACAAGGTGATGGTGCCGTTGATCGACGTGAATGCCATCGAGAAGCGCGCAACGGTCGGAGATGCGGTGCGCCTGGCGGTACAGTGCTCGCATGTCCGCCTGCCGGTCTATGATGGACGTATCGACCGGGTGATCGGTGTGCTGAACAGCATGGATCTGTTGGGCGTCGACGAATCCGCGTCGATCGAGCCCTTCATCAGCCCGACGCGCTATGTACCGGCCAGCAAGAGCGCCGAGGCGATGCTCGTCGAACTGCGCAAGGATGGTGATGCGATGGCCGTGGTGATGGACGAGTTTGGCGGCGCCGAGGGGATCGTCACCATCGAGGACATCATCGAAGAGGTGGTCGAGGACATCCAGGACGAATACGACCGGCAGGAAAAACCAGCCGAATGGCTGAAGAAACTTGGCCACCATGACTACCTGGTCAGCGCACGCGCCAACCCGGCGATGCTCAACGAAACACTGGGCCTGAAGCTGCCCCGCGAGGGCGACTACGACACGCTCTCGGGCTTCCTGCTCGAGTATGCGCGCGAGATTCCCGCGCCCGGCACGACGATCGAAGTCGAGGGCATCAAGTTCACCATTCAGCGTGCGACGCCGCAAGTGATCCAGGAGGTCCAGATTCGCTGGTAGCAGAGGGGGGCAGAGGCGAAGCGGGGGGGCGGCCCAACAGGCGCTTCGTGCCCATCAAGAACGGTGAGCAACCGGTGATCTTGGTGATGCATGCCCACAAGCTGCTCTTCACCTCGCTGCCGCGACGCAGACCGGCAGCGAGATCGCCTGCAACACTTCGCCCGTGCGGCTGTCATGGACAAAGGCAGCGAGGCCCAATTTCGTCCTGTTCCATTCGGCGCCAAGCTCCAGCGTGCGGCGGACTGTCTGCGGCGTACCGTCGGGGCGCAGCGGGAAGGGCGGCGACCAGTAGCGCACGACATGGTCGTGGCGCAGCGTCGCGCCGCGGTTTTCGCCGCGGCGCACGCTCGATTCGAGACGGTCTTCGTAGAGCACCAGCACGCCTTGCAGGCTGTTCCGGCCATTTTCGGTGGCTGGCGCACGGAACTGGGCCTCGGCGGCGAGTGTTCCGGTTTCGCCTCCCTGCATCGCCAGGCTGATGTCTGCCCGGGCCGGCTGGCGATTGATCTGGCGCAGCCGCTGCTCGAAGCTGGCTGCATCGTGCCAGCTACGCAGTTCGCGCATGCCAACAAACACCTCCGGGGTGTAGGCCACAGGACTGGCCGAGCGCTGTGCGAGCTGGCGCTGGCGTTCGCTGAACTGCGCCTGTGCAAAGCGGTCCTGCCAGCCGAGGTAATTCCAATAGTCGACATGCAGCGACAGCGGCACGAGTTGCTCGGACCCGTAGCGCGTCGCCAGCGTACTCAGCCAGCGGTCGGCAGGCGGGCAACTGCTGCAGCCTTCCGAGGTGAACAGTTCGACCAGCGCCACCGTATGCGGCGGGCTGCTGCGCTGGCAGGCGGCCGCAGGAGCGGCGTCGGCGGCGCCGCAAGCGACGGCGAGGAGCAGCGGACTTGCCAGAGAATGCCAGGACATGGAAGCCTCCACGACTTACGATGGGGCTTGGTCGTTGCGAGGGCGGTAATACTTACGCTCTGCGCAAGACGGTGGTGCTTCCGACGGAGCCGGCAAGGTATGCCGGGAAGACGACGCTCGGGCCAGGCCCGAGCGTACGGCCCGCCTGCCCGCCAGCGGTGGTGGCTTCGGCGAGTAGCTGGGCAGCCGATTTGCCACCGTTGGTACGCAGTACCTATAGAGCGACAGCGGCATGACGCGTACCATGTTCGTCGCGTTCCATCGCCCCTGGTGAACAATCGGGAGACAGTAGTCATGCCATTCTGGCTGAAACATTATCGCCGTGAACTGCTGGCCGGCGACCTCGCTGCCGGCGTCATCGTCGCGCTCATGCTGATTCCCCAGGGCATGGCCTATGCCATGGTCGCCGGCTTGCCGCCAGTCGCCGGGCTGTATGCAAGCATTCTGCCACCGATCGCCTATGCGGTTTTCGGCAGCAGCATGGTTCAATCGGTGGGGCCGATGGCGATCACCTCGCTGATGACGGGCGCTTCACTGGCGGCTTTCGCGCCGCCCGGTTCGGCGCTGAGCGTCGTTCTGGCGGGGCAGATGGCGCTGATCGCCGGCGTGGTTCTGTTCCTGAGCGGCGTCTTCCGCCTTGGTTTCCTCGCCGGCTTTCTCAGCCGGCCGGTGATGAGCGGTTTCACCACCGGCGCGGCCTTGCTGATCACCGGCGGCCAGATGGAGCCGCTCCTCGGTGGGCCACCAGCGGCCATCCATCTGCCGAGCGCGATCATCGGCGTCAGTTCGCTGCTGACCCTGTGGGCGGCGAAGCAGTATCTGGCCAAGGCGCTGCGTGCCTTGGGACTGTCGACGCGCGTCGCCGAGACGCTGGCCAGACTGGCGCCGGTGGCGGTTCTCGTCGTGGCGACGGCCGTGGTCGGTGTTCTGGGCCTGGCGCAAGGCGGGGTGAAGGCGGTTGGCGAGATTCCTTCTGGGATCCCCGGAATCGCCCTGAGCGTGTCGGCCGAACACTGGCGAGCCTTGCTGGTGCCCGGCGTGCTGGTCGCTTTCATGATCTTTCTCTCGAGTCAGTCGGCGGCGCAATCTTTGGCGCAGAAGCGCGGTGAACGCATCACGACCAACCGCGAACTGCTGGGCCTCGGCGCCGCCAATGTGGCCAGCGCGCTATCCGGGGGCTTGCCGGTCACCGGCAGCATCTCGCGGTCTGCGGTGAACTACTCGGCCGGCGCCAACACGCCCCTGGCGAGCATGATTTCGGCCGCCCTGGTCGTGCTCATCCTGGTGGTGCCGACGCCCTGGGTGTCGCTGCTGCCGTTGCCGGCGCTGGCGGCAACCATCATCCTGGCCGTGCTCGGGATGATCGACCTGACGACTCTGCGGGATTCCTGGCGCTATGACCGCGGCGACGCCGGAGCGCTGCTGGCCACCGTCGCCGGCGTGTTGCTGCTTGGCGTCGAAGAGGGCGTGATCCTCGGCGTCGTGCTATCGCTCGCCACCCTGATCTGGCGCACCAGTCGGCCGCATATTGCCGTCATCGGCAGGATCGCGGGCAGCGAGCACTTCCGCAATGTCGAACGGCACGACGTGGAAACACTGCCCGCGGTGTTGATGCTGCGCGTCGACGCCGACCTGTACTTTGGCAATGTCGACGCGGTCGTCGACCGCCTCGAGAGCTTGCTGAAGGCGCGAGCGACGCAGGGTCGGGTCACCTGCCACGTGGTACTGGTCATGTCGGCGGTGAGCCTGATCGATACCACCGGCCTGTATGCGCTGACCGAGATCAGCCGCAGCCTGCGGGCGCAGGGGACCAAACTGCATCTGACGGAAGTCAAGGGCCCGGTGATGGACCGCCTGCAGCAAAGTGATTTTCTCGGCAAGGAACTCAGCGGGCAGGTCTTCCTGAGTACTGCGCAGGCGTTTCGCCACCTGGCGGCGGAAGCTTCACAGGCGGGCTGAAGGTCGCGCCCGCTTCGCGGGAAAGGTCAGGTTGTTGCCGGTGGATTGTCCAGCTCCTGGCCTGACGTTGAGAGCCGACCTGGAACGTGCCTGGGAGCATCCGGCCGCATCCTGCGAAACCAGAATGGACGCATCGACCGGGTGATCGGCGTGCTGAACAGCATGGGTCTATTGGTCGCAGGCCAATCAGCGCCGATCGATCCCTGCATCCGCCCGACGCGCTACGCGCTGGCCAGCAAGAGCGCCGGGCCGCTTTGCCACGCCTTCTCAAGGCCGCCAGAAAGCCGGCATCAGCAGGACCAGCAGCGTGAAGATCTCGAGCCGGCCGAGCAGCATCGCCCAAGTACAGATCCAGGTCTGGAAGTCGCTGAGCACGGCATAGGTCGTCGCCGGGCCGACGAGGTTGAGGCCGGGACCGGTGTTGTTGATGCAGGCGACGACGGCCGAGAAGGCGGTGATGACGTCGAGCCGGGTGGCGATCATCAGCAGCGTCAACACGACGATCGACACGACGTAGATGAAGAAGAAGCCAAGGATCGAGTGCAGCACATGGTCGGATACGACGCCCGTCCCAAAGCGCACGCTTTGCAGGCTGCGCGGGTGCATCGCCCGCACCAGTTCGCGGAACACCTGTTTGTAGAGAATCACCGCGCGGATCATCTTGATGCCGCCACCGGCCGATCCCGAGCAGGCGACAAAGCTGCCGAGGAAGAGGATCCACAACTGTGCGAACAGCGGCCACTGCGCATAATCGGTGGTGGCGAAGCCGAGCGAGGTGGCGAGCGATACCGAGTGGAAGGCGACATAGCGGAAAGTGGTCAGAAAATCGCCGTAGATGTCGTCCGGTAGTAGGTAAAGCGTCAGCCCGAGGCTGCTGAGCGCGAGGAAGCCAAGGAAATAGTGCGCTTCGACGTCGAAGCGATACACGCGCAGCGATCTCTTCGCCAGCGCAAGGAAGTGCGTGCTGTAGTTAATGCCGGCGAGCAGCGCGAAGAAGATGACGACGACTTCGATCTTGAGACTGTCGAAGTGGCCGAGGCTGGCATCCTTGGTCGAGAAGCCGCCGAGGCCCATGACCGAGAAGGCGTGCATCATCGCGTCCCACGGCATCATCCCGGCGTGGTACAGGCTGAGGCCGCAGGCGACCGTCAGGATCACATACACCACCCACAGGCCCTTGGCGGTTTCGGTCAGGCGCGGTGTGATCTTGTTCTCCTTCATCGGGCCTGGCGTTTCCGCCTTGAGCATGCTGCGGCCACCGAAGCCGAGCAGCGGCAGGATCGCCACCGCCAAAACGACGACGCCGAGCCCGCCGACCCAGTGCATGAAGGTACGCCAGAAATTGATCGACAGTGGCAAGTGGTCGAGACCGGAAAGAACCGTCGCGCCGGTTGCCGTCAATCCCGAAACGGCTTCGAAGTAGGCGTCGGTCCAGGACAGTTCGCGGATGTGCAGGTACAGCGGCAGGGCGCCGAAAGCCGGCAGCAGCGACCAGATCAGCGCGACCAGCAGGAAGCTCTCGCGCACACGCATCTCGCGTCGCCGGTGGCGCACGGCGAAGGTCAGCGCGCCACCGGTGGCAATGGTGATCAGGACGGCCTCGTCGTAGGCACTGTGCGCGCCGTCATCGGCCACCCACGACAGGCCGAGCGGGAGCAGCATCAGCACGCCGAAGCCGACGATCAGGATGCCGAGAATGTAGACCACGGGCGCGAAGCGGTCGATCATGGGCAGGCCTTGCCGTGAAGAACGACAGAACGTGGTTCCGGCTGCGGGACCGGCAGCGCAGCAACGCCAGCTGCGATCGTCGACGTCGGCGACAAGTGCAGCACAACCGCAGGCCCGCGATCCGGGGCCGTACGCCTGCAGCGCGAGAACCGTTGATGATGCGGACAGGAGTATGGCCTTTCCGGTCTGCCACCGTCAATCGGGAACCGGTCGCGCGGGACGCCATGGCATGCCTGTGGCGGCCTTGTGGCAGCGCTGCCGTCCTCCGGCGACGGTTGACGACCGGCGGTGCGCGAGCAACTGTGCTCGCGCGCCATGTCGGAGTGATTTTTTTGCAGGGACTTGCGGCACCGGCGAACTTGCGGCATGATCCGGGTCCATGCCCAGAACGACTGATCCGCTCGATGTTGCGCAACCGATGACTTGGCGATCGGCGCTCTCGGACATGCCGGCTTGTGCGCCTCGTCGTGCCGGTTGCCGGAGTTAGGATGGGGCTCGGCTCGCTGTTTCGCGTCATCCGCGAGCTCCTGCACGAGGCAGCACGCGACCTGGCACCCACACTGATCGTGGTCGTCCTGTTCCAGGTGTTTTTCATCCAGCGCATGCCCGACAACCCGGCTGCGTTGATCGGTGGCTTTGCCGTCGTCCTTCTCGGCCTGGCGCTCTTCGTCAAGGGGCTCGACGCGGCGATCTTTCCGGCCGGCGAGACGATGGCTTTCGATTTCGCCCGGCGCGGCTCGTTTCTCTGGCTCGTCTTCTTTGCCTTCTTCGTCAGTTTTGCCTCGGTGGCCGCCGAACCGGCGCTGATGGCCGTCGCCTACAAGGCGGAGGCGGTCTCGGGAGGCAGCATGGGCGCGCTGACGCTGCGCATGGTGGCGGCGCTCGGTGTGGGCATCGCGGTGGTGGTCGGTGTCTGGCGCATCGTCCTCGGCCACTCGATCGGCAACTACCTGATTCCGGGTTATCTGCTGGTCATCGTGCTGACCGTTTTCTCGCCGCCGCAATTGGTCGGCCTGGCCTTCGATTCCGGCGGCGTCGTCGCCTCGACGGTCACCGCACCGCTGCTGACCGCGCTTGGGGTGGGTCTGGCGACCAGCATCCGCGGACGCAATCCGCTGCTCGACGGTTTTGGTCTGATCGCTTTCGGTGCGCTGGCGCCGATGATCATCATTCAGCTCTACGGCATCCTGTTCTTTGTTCCCGCAGCGGCCGGCACGTCGGTGGTGATGATGCCGAGCGACGATCAGCATCAGTATGCGGCGCTCGAAATGCTGATCGATTTCGGGATCATGGTCAGGAACCTGCTGCCGATCATCGCCGTCGTGCTGTTCTCGAGTTTCGTCATCCTGCGTCGCCCGCTGGCCGATCCCAGGGGCCTGGCGGTCGGCATGGTGCTGGTGGCTGTCGGCCTGTTCATGTTCGACGAGGGGCTGCAGGTCGGTCTCTTTCCGTTGGGCGACGAGATGACCCGTGGTCTGATGCGCGACGGCGTACCGATGTGGGCGGTCTACCTCTACGGCTTCCTGATCGGTTTTGCAACGACCATGGCCGAGCCGGCGCTGATCGCACTGTCGATCAAGGCCGATGAGGTCAGCCTTGGGCAGCTCAAGGGGTTCTGGCTGCGCTTTCTGGTCTCGGTGGGGGTGGGCATCGGCATCGTCATCGGCTGCGCACGCATCATCGATGGCACGAACATCGCCTACTGGCTGATTCCCGGTTACCTGCTGGTGCTGGCGATGACCAAATTTGCCCCCGACTTCATCGTGCCGATCGCCTATGACTGCGGTGGCGTGACCACCTCGACGGTGACCGTGCCGCTGGTGACCGCGCTCGGTGTCGGGCTGGCCGAGCGAACGCCGGGTCGCGACCCGATGATCGACGGTTTCGGCCTGATTGCTTTCGCCTCGCTGCTGCCGATGATCATCGTCATGTCCTATGGCATGCTGGCCAACTGGTGGCTGCGATCGAGGAAACCTGTCAAGGAGATCGGTCCATGAAATTCTCTGCTGTGCTGCTGATCGTTCCGGATGAAGACGAGAACCTGGCGGTCGAAATTCTCAAGGAGGCCGGTGCGACCGGCATCACCATCCTCAAGGGCAAGGGCCTGCGGCATAACGAACGCAAGACCTTTCTCGGGCTGGGTCTGGAGCGCAAGGAGTCGCTGCTGCTGTGTGTCGTCGAGAAGCAGCTCGCGATGCGCATTCTGAGGGCAGTCAAAATGCAGATGAAGATGGACCTGCCGGGGGGAGGGCTGGCCTTTTCGTTGCCGCTGGGCAGCGTGGTTGGCATCGGCCTGGCGCAAATGCAGGCTTTCCGGCGCGAAGTCGAGGAGGAGCTGTGAGCGCTCGTGGACATTGGCCTGCCCGCTTGCTGATCACGATCATTGACGGAAGGAGTGTTTGCCATGCTGGTTGCCGGAATCATGAAGAAAAAAATCGTCACCATCAGTCCGCTGGCCACCGTGCGGGAGGCGTTGCTGATGATGAAGGAACGCGGTGTCAAGTCGCTGGTGGTCGAAAAACGCCATTCGGGCGATGCCTACGGTCTGATCGCCTACCGCGACGTCGCCCGGTCGGTGATCGCCGAGGACGGCGACATCGACCTGCTCAATGTCTATGACATTGCCCAGAAACCGGCGCTGCAGGTTTCGCAGCACCTCGAAATCCGCTATCTGGCGCGTCTGATGATCCAGTATTCGGTGAAGAGCGTGCTGGTCATCGACAACAACGAGCTGCAGGGCTTCGTCTCGGATACCGACGTGGTGAGTCATCTGATCGACCGCGCGACCAGCGGCCGCTAGCGGCATCCGGTGATGGAAAAGATCATTCGTCGTTACTCGGCGTACTTTCCACGCTGGTGCCAGGCGTTTGGCGACCACGAGCCGGACCCGGTCGGAGAAGCCAGAGCCGTCGAGTGGCTGGTGGGTGCCGACAGCGTCGGGGTGATCGTCCTTCCGGAGATCCGCTATCGCTTGATGCACGAACTGCTTGGCGAAAACCATCCCGAAATCGAGTTCCAGCGGCGCTCCATACGGCTCAACCGTCACCACTACGACGAAGTCGAGGTTCTGGGCCATCCCGGCTATGCCGCTTTGCGCGAACTGCTGCTCGGCAGCGAGGAGGCGCACATGTTTCTTGCCTATCATCTGATCTACCCGCCGGGCACCCGGATCATCGCCGTCTCGCGCAAGCCGCCGCTCGGGCTTCTCTATAAGGAAATGGCTCCGCTGACCGTCACCGTTTGTGAGTGAATCGGCGGTTGGCAGTCGAACGGGCGATTGATTCACGCCCTCGACACGCTGGACCGGTTCCATGACCAATTCGTTCGTGCGGCCGGGAAACCCTTCCAGGAGAGTGTCGGCTTCACGGCCGATCAGACAAGCGCTTCCTTGACCGCCCGGGTACTCCGGTGTGCTCCTTCTGGATGTCCTTCCAGATGCAGCGATCGCGCGCTGCGTGCAGCAAAACCCTGACCACCCTCCGAGGAATCCTTGGAAGTCTTGGGGTCGCAACGGGGTTGAAGCTGGAGGGCTGGCTCCACAATTCATGTAAAAGTCATGTTTCATCGCTTTTCATGGACAAAACGGGAGACTTTCCGCGGTCTCCTGAGAAAGTGTGAAAATTCAGTCGCGGGACCGTCACTCCAGAAAAAACAGGGACTTGCTGGCGGCGGCTTGGCGATTGACAGCGGCTCGCACGATTCGGCATACTCCGGCCAGCCGTCGAATTTTCCGCTTCTCCGGAATGCTCCGAAGAGCGTTCGCGGCGTTCTCGGTGACTCCAGAGGAGCTTCATGAAACACGATCAAGAATCCTTGTGCCGGTCGATCATGTCGGATCCACCGACCGTGCTCAAGCCGACCGACTCGGTATCGGTTGCCCTGCAGACGATGGTCCGGGAGCGCTTGCCGGCGCTGCCGGTGGTTGATACGGATGGCCGCTACGTCGGCATGCTGCCCCGCAGCCGGCTGGTCGCACTGGCCATGCCGCGGGTTCTGTCGCACGATACCGACCAGCAACCCTTGGCACGCCTCTTGCAGGTCGGCTTCATCCGGGACTCGCTGGCCGACCTGCAGGAACGAATGGCGGCCGCCGCCAATGACCCGGTCAGCAAGCACCTTGACCGGGAGGTGCCGGTGCTTTCCCCGGACACCCCGCTGATGAATGCCCTACTTTTCCTCTACCGGCAGCGCAACGTCCTGCCCGTCGTCGAGAACGGGAAACTGCTCGGCATCGTTTCGGTCTGGGATGTTCTCGCCCGTATCGGGAGGGTCAAGTAATGCATGCTGCTGCTTCCGGGGTCCTGTTGGGCCTCAATCCCCTGTGGCTGGCGACCGTGGTGATGATCGTCACCTATGGCGTGATCATCAGCGAGCGGCTGAACCGCTCGATCATCGCGCTGCTCGGGGCCATGCTGATGGTCATGTTCGGTCTGCTGACGCAGGAGCAGGCGGTCGCCGGCGTCGATTTCAACACCATCGGCCTGCTCGTCGGGATGATGGTCATCGTCTCGATTACCCGCAAGTCGGGTGTTTTCGAGTATCTGGCGATCTGGTCGGCGAAACTGGTGAAAGCCAACCCGGCCGGCATTCTCGCCATGCTGGCCGTGGTCACCGCCGTCGTTTCCGCGCTGCTCGACAACGTCACCACCGTGCTCCTCGTCGTTCCGGTGACGCTGGTCATCACCGAAGCGCTGAAAGTCAATCCCTACCCTTTCCTGTTCTCGCAGATCCTGGCGTCGAACATCGGGGGTACGGCGACGCTGATCGGCGATCCACCGAACATCCTCATCGGCGGACAGGTCGGTTTGTCGTTCAACGACTTTGTGATCAACCTTTCGCCGGTGATCGCCGTGATCCTGATCGTGCATGTCATCTCGATTCATCTCATCTGGGGGCGCGGCATGGCCTCAACGGCCGAACTGCGCGCGCGAGTCATGGCCTTCGACGAAAGCGAGGCGATCAGCGATTCGCGGCTGCTGAAACGAGCCTCGCTGGTGCTGGCCCTGGTGATCGTGGCCTTCGTCATGGCGCGGTCGCTGGGGCTGGAATCGGGCACCATCGGCATGGCGGGGGCGGCGCTGCTGTTGATGCTCGACAACCTCGGCAAATCGGCCGAGCACCAGTCGGAGAATGTCGTCAAGGTGTACAACGAGATCGAGTGGATCACGATCTTTTTCTTCGTCGGGTTGTTCATCGTGATCGCCGGGGTCGAGCATGCCGGCCTGCTGCGCCTGCTCGCCGATCAGTTGCTCGCCGCGACCGGCGGCGATTTCAAGGTCACGGGCTACAGCATCCTCTGGTCATCGGCAGTCCTGTCGGCAATCGTCGACAACATCCCCTTCGTGGCCACGATGATTCCCCTGATCAAGTCGATGGCGCCGGCATTCGGCGGCGCGGACGCGCTGATGCCGCTCTGGTGGTGCCTTTCTCTGGGGGCCTGTCTCGGCGGCAACGGCACGCTGATCGGTGCCAGCGCCAACCTGACCGTCGCCGGCATCGCCGAGCGCAACGGCATTCCGTTCCGCTTCATGACCTACACCAGGATCGCCTTTCCGCTGATGCTGATCCATGTCGGGATCTGCAACGTTTATGTCTGGTGGAGGTATTTCTGAGAGGGCCAGTATTGTACTTCCGAGATGACGATGGCAAAGTCCTTGCGGTGCTGGACAGCGCCTCTCGCCTGGCGTCTCAGATCAGTTTCCGACTCGACAGTTCGTCCTTGAGCCAGGCGTAACAGATCGGCGCGGCCACCAGACCAGCGAGACCGAAACTGCTCTCCATGATCAGCATCGCGGTCAGCAGTTCCCAGGCCTTGGCCCGGATCTGGGCACCGACGATACGCGCGTTGAGAAAATATTCGAGCTTGTGGACGAAGACCAGGAAAGCCAGTGACGAGATCGCGACGCCGGGCGAATGTGCCAGGCTGACGACGAAGATCACGGTATTGGAGATCAGGTTGCCGACGACCGGCAGCAGGCCGGCGATGAAGGTGACGACGATCATGGTCTTGGTGAGCGGCAGGTGCACGCCAAAGATCGGTAGCACAACGACGAGGTAGAGCGTGGTGAAAGCGGTGTTGAGCGCCGAGATCCGGACCTGTGCGAAAACAATCCGGCGGAAGGCTTCGCCGAGGCGAAAAACCCGCTCGGCCAGCGCGCGTGCCAGCGGCCCCATGCTCTCGCCGGTGTCCGCCTCGCATAAGGACACCATGCCGCCGATGACCATGCCAATCAGCAGGTGTGCGAGCAGGCGGCCGGTCTCCTTGCCGATCATCTGCAATTCGGCCGAATGTTCGCGTAGCCAGTGGCCGGCTCGTTCGCGGATGGCCTCGCCGCCTCGCGGCAGCAAATCGGCGAGCCAGTTCGGCAGCGTCGAGCGGGAAGTCTCGATGATCTCGGCCATTTTTGCGAGCAGGGCAGCGAAACTGCCGCCCTCGCTGTTCATGAAGACCATCAGTCCGAGCACGGCCGCAGTGACCGCGCCGAGGACCCACAACACGACCAGACCAACGGCCATGGCCTTGGCGCGCGTGCTCGAGAGATGGCGGGCAAAGAACGGCGCCAGCACATGCACCAGTTCATACACCAGCAAGCCGGCAATCAGCGCCGGCAACAGGTGCACCTCGATGACCAGCAGCATCGCCAGCAAGGCCATGATCCAGGACGCGTACTCGCTGACGGTCGATTTCTTGAGTGGATCCATGGGAGTTGTTTAATGTGAGAGTCTCGTATGCGACTCACGAATCTCTCCTCCCCACTTGCGGGGGAGGGAAACGGTCATGACTTTCATGATCGGGAGGGCTGGGAAAGTCATGGCCGTTAGGCGGTGAGCTGGCGGGGCCATGTTCAGGCGATGACCAGGCGGGCGGCGCTGTGCTGGCGATCGTCGAGCCAGCGTAGGCCGAGAACGGGCAGGGCAGCCTGCAGTTTTTCCGGCTGCGCGGTGGCCAGAAGCGTCAGTCGGCCGTCCCCGAGTGCATTGGTACCGGCCAGGCGAACGCACTGGCGGGCGACGGCGTCCGCGACATCGACCAGCGTTGCCTGGTGGGCAACGATTGGTTCCAGCACCGGGCTGAGGAAAGCGTAATGGGTACAACCGAGAACGATCTGATCGACGCCAGTCGCCAGCAAGGGTGTCAGATGACCACGCGCTTCCTCGACGAAATCCGGGTCGTCGAGGGACAGGGTTTCGACGCGGGTGGCCCAGCCGGGACAGGCCTCGACCTCGACCTGGACGCTGCCCGCGTGTTGCCGGATCAACTGTGCCAGACGTTCGCTGCGCGCCGTCGACAGCGTCGCCAGGACGGCGATACGACCACTGCGCGACCTGGCCGCGGCCGGTTTGACGCCGGGCTCGACGCCGACCACGGGAAGATTCGGGAAGGTCTCACGAAAAGCCTCGACTGCGGCCGCGGTCGCGGTATTACAGGCCACGACGATGACCCCGCAGCCCTGGTCGACCAGATGGTTGCCAATCGTCAGCACACGCCTGCGGATGTAGGCGTCGTCCTTGTCACCATAGGGAAGATGAGCCGTATCGGCGAGGTAAACCAGGTCGGCGTGCGGTAGCGCACTCGCGATGGCGGCCAACACCGAGAGTCCACCGATGCCGCTATCGAAAATGCCAATCATCGGGTCAGGCCGGGACTTGCGCGGAAGGCGTCAGGCAGCCCCGGCTCGCTGGCTCGCATGTCCAGCTGCTGTCGGCGAGCCGGTTCGCCAGGCAGCTAGCGGGCGGCAACAACGGCAACTTCGATGAGGAAATCGGGATGAGCCAGCCTGGCTTCGACGCAGACCCTCGCCGGCGCGGTCCCGTGCGGAATCCAGCGGTCCCAGACTGCGTTGACGGCGATCAAATCGTCGATGTCGTGCAGGTAAATGGTGACCAGCAGCAGGCGTGTCTTGTCGCTCCCAGCCTGTTCCAGAAGCTTTTCGACGCCGGCCAGCACCTCGCGTGTTTGCGTGGCAGCGTTGCTGTCAAGCGTCTGCGGTGTTTCGACAAGATAGATGGTATTCTCATGAGCGCAAACATCTGAATACCGTTGGGTCGTTCCATATCGCTCGATCGGTCGCTCTATCGCCATGCTTTATTCCCCGTAAAACCGGTCCGGAACCGGCCCCCCGCCTGTGACACCGTGATCTCCCGGAAATTCAGGCAACGGCTACCGGAATCTTGCCGATCCTGGCCTGCCATTCCTTCGGACCCGTATGGTGTACCGATGTCCCGGTCGAATCGACGGCGACAGTGACCGGCATGTTCCTGACATCGAACTCGTAAATCGCTTCCATGCCGAGATCGGCGAAAGCGACCACCCTGGCGGTCTTGATCGCTTTCGCGACCAGGTAGGCTGCCCCACCGACGGCCATCAGATACGCCGACTGGTGTTTCCTGATCGCTTCGATCGCGGTCGGGCCACGCTCTGCTTTGCCGACCATCGAGATCAGTCCGGTCTGGGCCAGCATCATCTCGGTGAATTTGTCCATCCGCGTGGCGGTCGTTGGGCCGGCCGGGCCAACGACCTCGTCGCGGACCGGATCAACCGGACCAACGTAGTAGATGACGCGGTTGGTGAAGTCAACCGGCAGCTTTTCGCCTTTGGCCAACATGTCCTGAATGCGTTTGTGGGCGGCGTCGCGGCCGGTCAGCATCTTGCCGTTGAGGAGCAGGGTTTGACCGGGCTTCCAGGAGGCAACCTCGGCTGGTGTCAGGGTATCGAGGTTGACCTGCGTCGAGGTCTCGGTATTGGGCGTCCAGTTGACCTCGGGCCATTCGCCGAGGTCCGGTGGTATCAGAATGGCTGGCCCGGAACCGTCGAGATGGAAGTGCGCGTGCCGCGTCGCGGCACAGTTGGGAATCATCGCCACCGGCAGGCTGGCCGCATGCGTCGGGTAGTCGAGGATCTTGACATCGAGGACGGTGGTCAGTCCGCCGAGGCCCTGCGCGCCAATTCCCAGCGCATTGACTTTTTCGTAAAGTTCCAGGCGCAGTTCCTCGACGCGATTGCGCGCGCCACGGGCGATCAGCTCGTGCATGTCGACCGGCGCCATCAGCGATTCCTTGGCCAGCAGCATGGCCTTCTCGGGTGTGCCGCCAATGCCGATGCCCAGGATTCCCGGTGGACACCAGCCGGCACCCATCGTCGGTACGGTCTTGAGAACCCAGTCGACGATCGAGTCCGAGGGGTTGAGCGCGTAGAACTTGGACTTGTTTTCCGAACCACCGCCCTTGGCGGCGCAGATGACCTCGAGATGATGTCCGGGAACGATCTCATAATGCACGACTGCGGGCGTATTGTCGCGCGAGTTCTTGCGTGCGCCGGCCGGGTCGAGCAACACCGAGGCCCGCAGCTTGTTGTCCGGATTGTTGTAGGCGCGGCGCACGCCCTCGTCGCACATTTCCTGGACCGACAGGGTGGCTTCCCATTTGACGTCCATGCCGACCTTGAGGAAGATCACGGCGATCCCCGTGTCCTGGCAAATCGGGCGGTGTCCCTCGGCACACATGCGACTGTTGGTCAGGATCTGGGCAATCGCATCCCTGGCGGCCGGACTCTGCTCGCGCTCGTAAGCGGCGCCGAGCGCCTTGATGTAGTCAAGCGGATGGTAGTAACTAATGTACTGGAATGCGTCGGCTATGCTCTGGATGAAATCTTCCTGCTTGATCGTGGTCATTTCAGGTTCTCTCTCGTGGGTGGCCCGCGGGGCCCTTCCCCGCGGCGGGTCTCTGTTCAGTGCCGCGCGGCGTGCGGTGACTTTCCGAGCAGGATGGTCTGGGTCATGATGCGGTCGACCCAGGCCATGGCCAGCGCCGAGCACAGAAAAAGGGCATGGATCATGACTTGCCACATGATCGTATGCTCGCTCAAATTCGCTGCGTTGATGAAGGTCTTCAGCAGATGGATCGACGAGATGCCGATGATCGCCGTCGACAGTTTGATCTTGAGCACCCCGGCATTGACGTGCGAGAGCCATTCCGGCTGGTCGGGGTGGCCTTCGAGGTCGAGTCGGGAGACAAAGGTTTCGTAGCCGCCGATGATCACCATGATCAGCAGGTTGGCGATCATCACCACGTCGATCAGGCCGAGGACGACGAGCATCACCTCGGTCTCGCTAATCCGTGTGCTGCTGAAAAAGAGGTTATGAATCAGGTGTGACAACTCGATCATGAACAGATACACATACGCGCCCTGAGCAATGATCAGACCCAGATAGAGCGGTGCCTGCAGCCAGCGGCTCCAGAAGATGAACATCTCGAGTTTGTCAACAGCGGGTTTCAGGGAGGCCATTTGCTTCACGGTGAAGAGGGAGGAAGCGAGATTCTAGCATCAAGGCCTGTTTCCGTTGTGTTGCGGCCATGCCGTAAGTGGTATGTAAGATTGGCAGCGTCTAATCTGGCCCACTTGGCGTGACAAGAGGCAGGAGCAGCCGCTTATAGAGAGAGGAGCAGCTGCTTATAGATATAGATCTAGATCTGCCTTGCGCTAGGCGGGGGGCGCGAACAACGAGTTTTTCGTGACTTGTAGCATCGCTTTCTTGAATTCTCTACCAATACCTAAACAGGAGACCGGACATGTCATTGAACGAGGCCGTAAATTTTTTTGAGCCCTCTGCTGAATTTGTCAAGCAGGCCACGATTTCGGGCATGGATGCCTACCGGGCGCTGTGCGCCGAGGCGGCAAGCGATTACACCGGTTACTGGGGCCGCCTGGCCCGCGAGCATGTATCCTGGAGAACGCCGTTTACGCAGGTGCTTGACGATTCCAATGCGCCCTTCTTCAAGTGGTTTGCCGATGGCACGCTGAATGTTTCGTACAACTGCCTCGATCGCAACATCGAAGCCGGTCTCGGCGACAAGGTGGCGATCGTTTTCGAATCCGATGACGGCGAAGTCAAGCGGGTAACCTACCATGAGCTGCTGTCACGGGTAAGCCAGTTTGCCAACGGGCTTCGCGCGCGTGGCATCAAGAAGGGCGACCGGGTGCTGATCTACATGTCAATGGGCGTTGAGGGCATCGTTGCGATGCAGGCCTGTGCGCGCATCGGCGCCATTCACTCGGTCGTTTTCGGTGGTTTTTCGGCACAGTCGGTACGCGACCGGATCAACGACGCCGGTGCCGTAGCGGTGATTACCGCCGACGAGCAATGCCGAGGCGGCAAGAAGATCCCGCTCAAGCCGGCCGTCGACGAGGGCATTGCGCTGGGTGGGTGCGAGTCGGTCAAGGACGTGATCGTCTTTCAACGTACCGGCGGTGCCTGCCATATGGTTGCCGGCCGAGACATCTGGTGGCACGACGTGATCGCCGGACAGTCCGACGTTTGCGAACCGGAGTGGGTCGGTGCCGAGCACCCCTTGTTCCTCCTTTATACCTCGGGTTCGACCGGCAAGCCGAAGGGGGTGCAGCACTCGACAGGCGGGTACCTGCTGCATGCCATTCTGACCATGAAGTGGACCTTCGACCTCAAGCCAAACGATCTTTTCTGGTGCACTGCAGACATCGGCTGGGTGACCGGCCACACCTATATCACCTATGGCCCCCTGGCCTGCGGCGGCACGGAGATGGTTTTCGAAGGCATCCCGACCTATCCGGATGCCGGCCGTTTCTTGAAGATGATCCAGGACCACAAAGTCAACATTTTCTACACCGCACCGACCGCCATCCGCTCGCTGATCAAGGCGGCCGATACCAATCCGTCGGTTGCGCCTACCCAGTACGACCTGTCGTCGCTGCGCCTGCTCGGTACCGTTGGCGAACCGATCAACCCAGCGGCCTGGCAGTGGTACTACGATAGTGTTGGCGGTGCTCGTTGCCCGATTGTTGACACCTTCTGGCAAACCGAGACCGGTGGACACATGATTACGCCGCTGCCGGGTGCGACTCCGTTGGTGCCGGGTTCGTGCACCTTGCCCTTCCCGGGGATCGAGGCTGCCGTCGTCGACGAAACCGGGACCGAACTCGATTGGGGCAAGGGGGGGCTGCTGGTCGTGAAAAGGCCCTGGCCGGCAATGATTCGCAACATCTGGGGTGATCCTGAGCGCTTCAAGAAATCGTATTACCCCGATGACTTCGCTGGTAAACTCTACCTCGCTGGTGACGGTTCGATCCGCGATATCAACACTGGCTATTTCACGATCACCGGTCGTATCGACGATGTGCTGAATGTTTCCGGTCACCGCATGGGGACCATGGAGATCGAGTCTGCGCTGGTCTCGCACCCGATGGTGGCGGAAGCGGCTGTGGTCGGTCGCCCGGATGATCTGACCGGCGAAGCGATCTGTGCCTTTGTGGTGCTGAAGGGCACGCGGCCGACCGGCGAAGCGGCGAAGAAGATGGTCAAGGAGTTGCAGGACCACGTCGGCCGCGAGATCGGTCCGATTGCCAAGCCGAAGGATCTGCGCTTCGGCGAGAACCTGCCAAAAACACGTTCGGGCAAGATCATGCGTCGTCTGCTGCGCTCTCTCGCCAGAGGCGAAACGACCGCGCAGGATGTCTCGACGCTCGAGAACCCGGCGATTCTGGAGCAACTCCGCGGTTGATCGAGACAGACAGACCACCCACGGCTGACCTGGCGCCGCGCTTGAGCGCCCGGTCGTAAAGCAGGCTTCCAGGCCGGCGCCAGGAGGTGCCGGCCTGTTGAATTATTGCGATCGAGGAGCGGGTATGAGCAACAGTGCAACGGAGATGCTGGTTGCGGCCTGCCTCCAGTTCCTGCAGGCCCATCCGCCCTTTGATCGAATGGAGGCGGAGGCGCTGCGCTTTCTCGCAGAACACGTCCGGTTGGCCCATTATCCCAAGGGTGCGCGGATCCTTTCGAGCGAGATGGGGGTTGCGCGTACCCTCTACATTCTGCAGCATGGCAAGGTGCAAGTCCGGGCCAGTGGCGCGGCCAGTAGCAATGTCGAGCCTGCGCCAAACACGCTCGGTCCGGGGCAGGCCTTCGCGATTTCGGCGCTGATGGCGCAGCGACCAACTTCGAGTGCCTACGTGGCACGCGAAGAGGTTTTCTGCTACGAATTGCCGGCCGACGATTTCTTTACCCTGACCCAGAAGAGTACGGTTTTCAACCTCTTCTGCAGCCAGTATATCGCCGGCCTGCTCAGGCAATCGCAGCAGCAGTTGCAACTGCAGTTTACACAACGCGCCGCCGAGCAGAAGACCATGAATTCACCGCTTGCAATGATTGTCAAGCGGGAACCGGTCTCGGTGGTACCGGACACGTCGATTCGCCAGGTTGTTGCCTTGATGGCCGATCGCCACCTGGGTTCGATGGTGGTCGTTGATGCTGCTGATCAACCGGTGGGTATCTTTACGCTTTCCGATGTGCTGAAGCGGATTGTCTTGCCGGGTACCTCGCTGGAGCAACCGATCTCCTCGGTCATGTCGGCCACTCCGCAGACCTTGCCGCTGGCGGCCAACGCCCACGATGCGGCATTGGCCATGGCCATGCACGGCATCCGCCATGTGCTGGCTGTGGACGAAGGCGGACGACTCAGAGGCGTGGTTTCGGAGCGTGATCTATTCAAACTGCAGGGTGCCGGTCTGCGGCAGATCCGGCACGCGATCGACGCGGCGAGCAGTCTTGATGTTCTGCAGCATGCGCGTGGGGATATCCGCCAACTGTCGCTGACAATGCTTGCCGAAGGGGTCGGCGGGCAGGAGATCACGCAGTTCATCTCGACCCTCAATGATACCGTGACTCGCCGCATCATCGAAATGAATCTGGATCGGCATGACCTCTATGGCATTGACTGGGCGTGGCTGTCGTTCGGATCGGAGGGGCGTGACGAACAGACCTTCATTTCCGATCAGGATAACGGCATCGTCTATATCTGTACCGACATCATGGATCGCGAGCAGACACAGTTGCGTTTTCTCGATTTCGCTCGCGACGTCAATGCTGACCTGGACACCTGTGGTTTTCCGCTGTGCAAGGGCAATATCATGGCCAGCAACCCCAGCCTGTGCCTGACGCTGGAGGAGTGGGAGGAAAGATTCGCCCAGTGGGTACGCACACCGGAACCGCAGGCTTTGCTCAACGCCACTATTTTCTTCGATTTTCGACCGCTCTACGGACGCTTCAATCTGGCGCACCGGATGCGTCTGTCACTGTTCCGGCAGACCAGCGGTAATCCGCTGTTCCTGCGCATGCTGGCGCAGAACGCACTCAGCGTGTCGCCACCGCTGGGCAGGATACGTGACTTTGTGACCAGCGACGATCCCGAGCATCCGGGGAGCATCGACCTCAAAAAGTATGGCGTCCGCCTGTTTACCGATGCAGCGCGGGTTTTTGCACTGGCCCGTCAGGTCGAGGCAACGAACACTGCGACGCGCATCAAACGCGCCGGCGTCCTGATGAATCTTTCTCCAGAGGAGGTGGCTGCAAGCCTCGAAGGGTTCAATTTCATCCAGTTGCTGCGCTTGCGGCACCAGCATTTTGAGCAGGAACATGGACGCGAGGGCGACAATCTCATACGGCCCGATGAACTCAACGAGATTGAACGGCGCATTCTCAAAGAAGCTTTCCGACAGGCGCGCAAGCTGCAGGCACGCCTTAAACTCGATTATCAGCTCTGACCATGGCCTGGTTTTCCAGATTGTTCAGTGGCCAGGAAACGCCTATCCCAGCATTGACCGCCGGACAGCAGCAGTTGATCGCCGCCTGGCGCCAATTGCCTGCGCCGGACCTGCGGCGTTCGCACTATCGTTGTCGCTATGTGGTCGTCGACGTCGAAACGACGGGCATCAACGTCAAGACCGATCACCTCTGCGCAATAGGGGCGTTGGCGGTAGTCGACGGGCAGATCGACTTCAAGGATGCCTGCCATCTGCGCTTCGGATCTGCCGAGCTCAGTGCCGATCCTGTGCCCGGCTCGCTGGTGCGCCCGCATTCGGAGTCGGCAGCCGGTCATCCGCCGGTCGACGCGTTGATCTCCTTCCTGCACTTTGTCGGCAAGGCGCCACTGATTGCATACAATGTGCCGTTTGTTGCCGCGATGATCGAACGTACGCTGACAGAATACCTCGGTATCGAGTGGGGGCTGGCGTGGATCGATCTGGCGTGGGTGATGCCGGATCTTTTTCGCGATGTCGAGCATACGGGGGGAGGGCTTGACGCTTGGCTGGACCACTTCTCCATTGTCAGCATCCGCCGTCACCATGCCATTTCTGATGCTTATGCGACGGCCCAGTTGTTGCAGATCACGATTGCCAGCGGCGCGCGCAAAGGCTTCATGACACCAGCCAGCCTGCTCGAACTTGAGAAGGCGCGTCGCCACTTGCACCAGAGCGGTTAGGCGGGCACTGAACGATGGCCGACTACCCTGTCCAGTTGCGTCGCTATTACGCTTACTACACGGTTGGTTTCTTCATTTTCATCGGGACCCTGGCGGTGCTCGAGCAGCATGGCATGCCGCCGCGCTGGATCGGTTACTCCTTTCTTTTCCTGACCATCTTCCTGTACGCAACGATTGGCGTGCTGGCGCGAACCGCCAGCGTTTCCGAGTATTACGTTGCCGGCCGGCGTGTGCCGGCGGTATTCAATGGCATGGCAACCGGCTCCGACTGGATGAGTGCGGCCTCGTTCATGGGTCTGGCCGGCACGCTCTACCTATCGGGATATCAGGGCCTGGCCTACGTGATGGGCTGGACCGGCGGCTACGTTCTTGTGGCCCTGCTGCTGGCACCTTACCTGCGACGTTTTGGCCAATATACGATCCCAGATTTCCTCGCCGCGCGTTATGGTGGCAATCTGGCGAGGCTGGTCGGTGTCTTTGCGACCATCCTGGCCTCCTTTGTTTATGTGGTTGCGCAGATCTATGGCGTCGGGTTGATTACTAGCCGCTTTGTGGGCCTGCAGTTCGAGGTCGGGGTATTTGTCGGCCTGGCCGGCATCCTGGTGTGTTCCTTTCTGGGTGGCATGCGCGCGGTCACCTGGACGCAGGTGGCCCAATACGCCATCCTGATTGTCGCCTATCTGGTGCCGGTGACCATTCTTTCGTATCAGGTCAGCGGCATTCCAGTGCCGCAGTTGACCTACGGCCAGGTGCTGCAGAAAGTGCAGGATATGGAGGAAAGGATCTTCAATGACCCGGCCGAAATCGACGCCCGCCACCGCTTCCGCGAACCTGCCGATGGTTACCACGACCGCATACTGGCGTTGCCGGACTCACTAGAGGAAGAACAGCGCAGCCTGAGCGTGCGTATCGACGATCTGAAAGGCAGTAACGCGCAAATGCGCGAGGTGGCGACGCTCGAGCGGCAGCGCCGGGAGTTGCCCAAGAGCAGCGATGAGGCGCGCAGTTATTGGGAAGGCCTGATGCATCAGGCAGCGCAGCGTGGCACAGCTCCCGATCACCATCTGACCCCCTATCCCCGGAAAGGCGATGCGGTGAACGACGGTGCGCGCGTGAACTTCCTGAGTCTGGTGTTCTGCCTGATGGTCGGCACGGCGGCCCTGCCGCATGTGCTGATGCGTTACTACACGACACCCAGCGTACGCGAAGCGCGCAATTCGGTATTCTGGTCGCTATTGTTCATCCTGGCCCTGTATCTCACCGCCCCGGCCTACGCGGCTTTTGCCAAGTATGAGATTTACACGAGTCTGGTGGGCTCATCGATGGCACAACTGCCGATGTGGGTCAATTCATGGGGCAAGATCGGTATGGTTTCGATCGAAGACATCAACGGCGATGGCATCCTGCAACTCGCCGAGCTGTCACTCAATCCCGACGTGATTCTGCTGGCAACCCCGGAAATTGCCGGCTTGCCCTACGTCATTTCCGGTCTGGTGGCCGCCGGTGCGCTCGCCGCTGCGCTGTCCACCGCAGACGGGCTGCTGCTGACGATTGCCAGTGCTCTGGCGCACGACGTCTATTACAAGATTTTTCGCCCGCAGGCGAGTACGCAATGGCGGCTGGTGGTTTCCAAGTCACTGCTGCTGGTGGTTGCAGTCCTGGCGGCGAGCGTTGCCTCGCAGAAACCGGCGACCATCCTGTTCATGGTCGCCTGGGCGTTCTCGCTGGCAGGATCAGCTTTTTTCCCGGCATTGATTCTCGGCATCTTCTGGCGGCGGGCGACATCGGCTGGCGCGGTCAGTGGCATGGTGCTTGGCTTGCTGGTAACCATTTATTACATGGTGCGCGTCCATTTCGATGCCATTCCGTGGCTGGGAATCCACGGTATCGGCATGGAACCCTGGCTGGGGATTCAGTCAACTGCGGCCGGCGTGTGGGGCGTCGCTGCCGGCTTTCTGACGATCATCGTGGTCAGTCTGTGTGGCCGGCCGCCCAGCCAGGAAACCCAGGATTTTGTCGAAAGTGTCCGGTACCCGGAATTTGACCATTGTTGATCACTGCTCATGGGGCGACCCACAACGCGTTCGCCGGGGTCCGGGGCAGTCTTCCGTAACTACGGAGCGATACGTGCAACGCGGACGAAAGCAGCAGGAATACTGGCGGTGCAACCTCAGGATGACGGCCTTGCTGCTGGCTATCTGGTTTGTCGTGACCTTTGTCGTCAGTTACTTCGCGCGCGATCTGGCGGATATCTCCCTGCTGGGTTTGCCGCTCGGTTTCTACATGGGGGCCCAGGGAGCGCCGGTGATCTATGTGCTGATCATCTGGTGGTACGCCCGCTACATGAACCATCTCGATCGGGAGTATGGGGTCAACGACAGAGAGGGAGAAGACTGATGCGCTCACCCGGAACTGCCATGTGCAGAAGCCCAAAGTACTGTAGGTTCTGCCGTTTTTATCCTTTTTGTGCTTGACCCAAAGCGTGCGGAGAGGCCGCCTGCCGGGGTGCTTCCGCGGATTGCGGCAGGGGCGCAAACCCACATCGCTGTTTGCTCACCGCAGAACCACAAAAATCACTCAACCTGGATCGATAGCAAGCCGTTAATCAGTGCAAGAGCTTCACTTTGCGGAGAAATCTCATGGTGCACATCTGTACCGAGCGAACCGATCTCGACGAATTGATCGGTAACCAATACTGGAGCGGGCAACACCTGTGTTTTCATTACGGTCCACTGGCACTGGCCATGAAAGGAGGCGAGGAGTTGATTCTCGAACAATGTGAGGCGCTTTCTCCCTTCATGCTCGCCAAGGTCAATTTCCTGCTCCACGACCTCTTCATTGACGACACGGCGGAGATGATTCGCCCGCAGGAGGGCTTCCGGCTTACGCTCAGGCGCTCGGAGGCGATAGAGAATCGGGAGCAGAAGGCACGCGCTGTCTGACTGGATATAAAGGTCGGCTCAACTTTCGACCCGATACTCGGCGGATCGCGCGTGCGCCGGCAGACCCTCGCCATACGCCAGCGTTGCCGCGATGCGTCCGAGGGTCTGCGAACCGGCCTGCGATACCCGGATCAGGCTGGTCCGTTTCTGAAAGTCGTAGACTCCCAGCGGTGAAGAGAAGCGGGCGCTTCCGGACGTCGGCAGGACATGGTTGGGGCCGGCACAGTAGTCGCCGAGCGCCTCCGAGGTGTAAGGACCGATGAAGATCGCGCCGGCGTGCCGAATCTTGTCCACCCAGGTTTCGGCATCGGCCATTGACAGTTCGAGGTGTTCGGGGGCGATGCGGTTGGCGATATGGCAGGCCTCGTCGAGATCGCGCACCTGGATCAGCGCGCCGCGATTTTCAAGTGCTGCCCGAATGACCCGTTGACGCGGCATCGTCGGCAGCAAATCGTCGAGCGCAGCGGCAACGCGTTCGATATAGGCAGTATCCGGACAGACCAGGATCGACTGTGCGAGTTCATCGTGTTCGGCTTGCGAGAAAAGATCCATGGCCACCCAGGCGGGGTTGGTCTGCCCGTCGCAAATGACGAGGATCTCCGACGGACCGGCAACCATGTCAATACCGACGACCCCATAGACACGGCGTTTGGCGGCGGCGACGTAGGCATTGCCGGGGCCGACGATCTTGTCCACCTGCGGAATGGTCTGTGTGCCGTAGGCCAGAGCGGCGATCGCCTGCGCACCGCCGATGGTGAATAAGCGATCGACGCCAGCCAGCGCGGCAGCTGCGAGAACCAGTGGGTTGTGCTCGCCGGCTGGCGTCGGCACGACCATGATCAGTTCCCTGACTCCGGCAACGCGCGCCGGAATCGCGTTCATCAGCACCGACGAGGGGTACGACGCCTTGCCGCCGGGAACGTAGAGGCCGACGCGGTCAAGGGGGGTCACTTTCTGGCCCAGCATCGTGCCGTGCGTCTTCTCGCCTTCGTCTTCGTATTGCCAGCTCTGTAGCGGCTGTCGTTGGTGGTAGCTGCGCACCCGCTCGGCGGCGGCTTCGAGTGCCTGCCTTTGCGTCGGCGGCAGAGCGGCGAGTGCTTGCTGCAGTTCGCTCTGCGAGAGTTCGAGTTCGGCCATCGAGTTGGCGCTCAAGGCATCGAAACGCTGGGTGTACTCGATCACCGCGGCATCGCCACGTGCCTTCACTTCGGAAAGAATGTCGGCGACAGTCTGTTCGACGCAGGCGTCCTGCGCGGCTTCGAAGGCCAGCAGGGCATCGAGTCGCTCTTTGAAGTCGGGATCGGTGCTGGAAAGGCGTTTGATTGCGATCATGGGGCGACCACTCCGGCGATGGCTTCTAGAATCGGTGCCAGCAATTCGCGTTTCAGCTTGAGCGCGGCCTGATTGACGATCAATCGCGACGAGATGTCCATGATGTGCTCACAGGCGAGCAGATGGTTGGCTTTCAGCGTGCTGCCGGTGGATACCAGATCGACGATGGCGTCGGCGAGGCCGGCCAGTGGCGCGAGTTCCATCGATCCGTAGAGTTTGATCAGGTCGACATGCACACCCTTGGCCGCGAAGTGTTCGCGGGCAATATTGACGTACTTGGTCGCCACCTTGAGACGCGCGCCCTGGCGCACCGCGTACGCGTAGTCGAAACCGGCGGGAACGGCGACCATCATCCTGCACTTGGCAATCTTCAGGTCGATCGGCTGGTAAAGACCCTCACTGCCGTGTTCCAGGAGAATGTCCTTGCCGGCGACGCCGAGGTCAGCCGCCCCGTATTGCACATAGGTCGGGGTATCGGTCGCGCGGACGATGACCACGCGAACATTTTCCCGATTGGTCGGAATGATCAGGCGGCGGGAAGTCTCTGGATCCTCGAGCGGCTCGATCCCGGCGGCGGCCAGCAGGGGCAGGGTTTCGTCAAATATCCGGCCTTTCGATAGAGCAATGGTGATGCCGTTCACGGCCTTTTCCCTGCACGACAAAGCCCGCATTCTACCGCAATGCGGCCGCTGCGGCGGCACACGCATGCGTCGCACGGCGTGGCAAAGGGCTGGCGAAGTTGCGGTTCGCCGCCTTCCCGAAGCGTGCTGTGTCAAGACGAAGTACTAGAGTTTGGGCATAAATGGCGTATTATTCGGGCGCCGCGGCCAAAGCAGAGGGAAAACCTGCAGAAAAGCAAGAGTGATCAAGTGCACGCGGTCCCATGGCGCTGGTTCTGGTTGTCTCTCTTCCGAGAGCAAGCGGGGTTCATGGCCGACGAAAATACAGGAGGAGCACACAGATGGAGCACCCTTATCTTTACATCAACCTTGGTCTGATCCTGGCTTTTGTTGCCGGTAATGCCTTTTTTGTCGGTTCGGAGATCGCCATCTCCTCGGCACGCCGCAGCCGTATCAAGCAGTTGGCCGAGGAAGGCGACAAGCGCGCAGCGCGGGTCGAGATGCTGCACAATGAGCCGGAACGCTTCTACTCGGTGACCCAGGTCGGCATCACACTGGTTTCGCTCGGACTTGGCGCCGTCGGTATGGAGACCATCAGCACGCTGACGGATTCGACCTTCGTGTCGATCTTTGCCCTGTTCGGCGACAGCGAAGCACTCCTCAAGGCGGCACACACGGTCTCGTATGTCTTCGCCTTTGTCGTCATTTCGTTTCTGCATGTGGTTGCCGGCGAACTGGCGCCCAAGGTGCTGGCCTTCCACAAGGCCGAGCAGATGAGCATGGCGGTGGGCGGCATGATCAACCTTCTCTACCTCACCTTCCGGCCGCTGATCTTCATCATGAAGATGTCTTCGGACGCCTTGCTGCGGCTTTTCGGGCAGCGGAATCTCGAAGGCGAGGGTCACAGCCACTTCACGATGTCGGTCGAGGAAATCCGCATGATTCTCTCGGCGAGCGAGAAGGACGGGACGCTGGCGCCGGAGGAAACGGAGATGATCCGCGGGGTGTTCAAACTCGACGAGCACACGGTGCGCGAGGCCATGATCCCGCGCACGCGCATCCGGGCATTGGCGCAGGAAGATACCCTGGCCGACGCCTTGCGTGTTTTTCGCGACGTGCCGCACGCGCGCTTTCCGGTGTACGACAAGAGCCTGGACCGGATCACTGGCGTGGTGGCAATCAAGGAACTGCTGACAGCGATGGCCGAGAGCCCCGGCCAGACGCTCCAGGAAGTCAGTCACCGTCCAGTCGCCGATTTCGTGCAGGCGCCGTACGTGGTTCCCAACAGCAAATTGCTGAGCGACCTGCTCAAGGACTTCAAGCGTACCCGGCAGCAGATGGCGGTGGTAATCGACGAGTATGGCGGAACCGAGGGGATCATCACGCTCGAAGACATCCTCGAGGAAATCGTGGGCGATTACGAGGACGAATTCACTCGTCAGGCGAGGCGAGTCAGGAAACTGATTGGCAGTCAGTACGAGATCGACGCCTCGATGCGGGTTTCCGACCTCGACGTCCTGCTTGATTTTCCGTTCCCGACCGATGACGATTACGTCACCCTGGCGGGACTGTTCTACAAGAAGCACGGCAGCGTACCGAAGGTCGGCGATACCGTCCAACTGGAAGGCGGGCAACTGACGGTGCTCGAGATGGATAACCATCGGATCACCCTTTTGAAGTTCGAAGATACCGCCGTCGGAGAGGATGGGGTCGTGCGCCTCGTCGAAAACTCTTCGGCAGCAGATATCAATGCACCTTCCGCCGAAGAGTCGCACACAACGCGCTAGCGGCGGCTTGCCAGGGCGCCTCGCGGCGCTTCCGACACGCTGCTAATGTGATAGTCGCGTCAGGGACTCACAAATCTCCCCACCACTTGTTGCGGGGGGCGAAGGCGGGGTTTCCCGGAGCATTACTCCGCGCCGCCGTAGCCGGCCCGCGATGCAGCGCGGGCCGTGGGGAGGGGTCGGGGGATGAGATGGGGAATTCGCAGAGCATGCTCTGTGCCCATCGAACGATGCTCAGCGGTATGCAAGCTGGAATGCGCCCTTCAAGGGAGGGAAACGGCCATGACTTTCATGATCGGGAGGTGCCTGGAAAAGTCATGACCGTTAGCGAACGCAATCGACCGAGTAGACCGGCTTGCCATCGACGATTGCCTTGACCAGGCCGTGGACGTCGTTTTCGAAGCCAGGGAAGTGTTCGTTGAAGTCGCGCGCGAACTGCAGGTAGCGGACGATCGTGGCGTTGAAGCGCTCGCCCGGGATCAGCAGGGGAATTCCCGGCGGGTAGGGAGTCAGCAGGGTGCTGGTGATCCGTCCCTCCAGATCGTCGATCGGAACGCGGTCGATCTCGCGATGCGCCATGCGGGCAAAAGCATCGGTCGGCTTCATCGCCGGCTCCATGTCCGAGAGGTACATGCGGGTGGTCAGATGCGCGACATCGTTGGCCGCGTAGATGCCGTGGATCTGCTTGCAGAGGTCTTTCAGCCCGAGCTTCTCGTAGCGCGGATTCTTGGCCAGGAACTCCGGCATCACCTTCCATAACGGCATGTTCTGGTCGTAGCCATCCTTGAACTGCTGCAGTTCGGTGACCAGCGTGTTCCAGCGACCCTTGGTGATGCCGATGGTGAACATGATGAAAAAGGAATAGAGACCACACTTCTCGACGATGATGCCGTGCTCGGCCAGGTACTTGGTGACGATTGCCGCCGGAATTCCCCAATCGGCGAAGTCTCCGTCGACATCGAGACCCGGCGTAATGACCGTCGCCTTGATCGGGTCGAGCATGTTGAAGCCTTCGGCGAGCATGCCGAAGCCGTGCCAACGTTCGCCGGGCTTGAGGAGCCACGCCGAGCGGTCTGAGAGGCCTTCTCCCGAAAGGTCTTCCGGGCCCCAGACCTTGAACCACCAATCGGCCCCCCATTCCTTTTCGACCTTGCGCATGGTGCTGCGGAAGTTGAGCGCTTCGGCAATAGACTCGTCAACCAGTGCGGTGCCGCCGGGAGCCTCCATCATCGCTGCCGCAACGTCGCAGGAGGCGATGATCGCGTACTGCGGCGAGGTCGAAGTGTGCATCAGGTAAGCTTCGTTGAAGACATCGCGGTCGAGCTTGCGCCCTTCGGAATCCTGAACGAGAATCTGCGAGGCTTGCGAGAGACCGGCCAGCAGCTTGTGCGTCGACTGCGTCGAAAAAATCACCGCATCCTTGCAGCGAGGGCGGTCGGCGCCGATGGCATGGTAATCTCCGTAGAAATCGTGAAAAGCCGCGTGTGGCAGCCAGGCCTCGTCGAAGTGCAGGGTATCGATCACGCCATCGAGCATTTCCTTGATTTCTTCGACGTTGTAGAGAATCCCGTCGTAGGTACTCTGGGTGATGGTGAGTACGCGCGGTCTGGCGGCGACCGCGCGCGCGAAAGGATGCGCCGCAATCTTCTTCTGGATGTTCGCCCAGCGGAACTCTTCTTTCGGGATCGGCCCGATGATCCCGTAGTGGTTGCGGGTCGGCATCAGGAAAACGGGGATGGCGCCGGTCATGATGATCGAATGGAGTATCGATTTGTGACAATTCCGGTCGACGACGACGACATCGCCCGGCGCTACGGTCGAATTCCAGACGATCTTGTTCGAGGTCGAGGTGCCGTTGGTGACGAAGAAAAGGTGATCGGCATTGAAGATGCGGGCCGCGTTGCGTTCCGAGGCAGCAACCGGGCCGGTATGGTCGAGTAGCTGGCCAAGTTCCTCGACGGCATTGCAGACATCAGCGCGCAGCATGTTCTCGCCGAAGAACTGGTGGAACATTCGCCCGACCGGACTCTTCAGGAAAGCGACACCGCCCGAGTGACCGGGGCAGTGCCACGAATACGACCCATCCTCGGCATAGTGCGTCAGGGCGCGGAAGAAGGGCGGCGCCAGGCTTTCCAGATAGGCTTTGGCCTCGCGCACCACATAACGGCCGATGAACTCGGCGGTATCCTCGAACATGTGGATGAAGCCATGCAACTCTCGTAGCACGTCGTTCGGGATGTGGCGCGAAGTACGCGTCTCGCCGTACAGGAAGATCGGGATATCCTCGTTGCGACAGCGAATTTCCTTGACGAAGGCGCGCAAGCTGCCGACGGTCTGGTCAGCCTTGCCGTTCCTGAAGTCTTCGTCGTCGATGGACAGGATGAAGGCCGAGGCGCGGCTCTGCTGCTGGGCAAACGAAGTCAGGTCACCATAGCTGGTCACACCAAAGACTTCAAAACCCTTCTTCTCGATCGCCTTGGCCAGCGCGCGAATCCCGAGCCCGCCGGTGTTTTCCGAACGGTAGTCCTTATCGATGACGATGACCGGAAAATTGAAATGCATTCAGGGATCCCGTATCAAGAGTGAGAGGGCGGGGGTGCGGCGACCCGCGCAGCGCACTTGATTTGCCTGCCTCGGTACCTTGTAAGGGTGTGGCCTCGCATGCCCATCAGATCTTTGGCAAGGTTACGCCCATCTGGCCCTGATACTTGCCGCCACGATCCTTGTACGATGTTTCACATTCCTCGTCGGATTCGAAGAACAGAACCTGCGCGATGCCTTCATTGGCGTAAATCTTGGCGGGCAGAGGTGTCGTATTCGAGAACTCGAGCGTCACATGACCTTCCCACTCGGGTTCAAAGGGCGTGACGTTCACGATGATGCCGCAGTTGCTGACGAATATCCCGGAGGCAAGGGCAAAGTTTCCAGCTTCAGGCACGGTCAGGCAATAGACGTCGTGGTCTCCTGCCAATTCCCGGATACCGGCAACCTTGTGGTTATACGGTGTTTGTCCCCGAAACGCGGCGAGAACCTCCGGGAAGCGATGGAATACCGATCGGTCACATTTCAGAAGACGTGCGGCGCCACGGATCGAACCGGTGCTGTCGAGTGCCCAACGTACCCGGTCCGCGTTGATCTCCCCACGCCGATTGATGTCCCGCGCGACTTCCGCCTGGCGTTGTCGGCGTTCGCCTGTGTCTCTTGCCCAGGCTTCGCGCGAACTGTTTCCCTGTGCTTGCCTGGCATGTGGATCCGAATAGTGTCGTACCATGGACTCCCGCTGCTGGCGACGGCGCTCCTCGGTCCAGTTTTCCGATTGCTTTTCACGCAAGCGCGCGCGCGCCTGTGTGTACCTTTCGTCGCTCCAGAATTGTCTGGCGCGCTCGCGCTGGACCTTTGAGAAGTGTTCAATCCACCCCGGCCTGCTGCTTCGTAAGCACTCGAAGGCTTCCCGAATTGCCAAGCTGTGCTCGTCTGGGTCGAAGTCTGCCCCGTAGCCTTTGGCATTGTGCATGCGGATATGCTCGGCGGCCGGCATGCGCCCGATATTCCACGGAGAGTTGTTGAGGCGGTCGAAGTCCTTGTGGTGCCGGTGCGTAGCCAGGATGTCTTCATAGATACCATGCCGAATATTCCATTTATCAGCAAGGCGGTGAGTGGGGTAGAGATGGCCATTCAAGGGTTGATAGACAGCTTCGTAACCACGCACCAAGCGGCGATAGAGGGGCATCAAGGAATCGTTCGGACGCAACTGACACGCGGGAATGAGCCTGCCATCGCGCAGGACAAATTCGTGGTCGGGCGTGCAGTGGATGACCGTTCGATTGTCGAGGGTGATTTCCAGCAATGAATCCCGTCCGATGAAGCGAGGTGCTTCGAGCATTGCTGCGCCAATCCTGCCGAACTGGCCGATCCCATAGCCCCAGAACAACTCACCGTCTTCCGCTCGGCGGGCCATCTCCTCCAGGGTTGGTGCCGTGCCGTCGAGCAGGGCTACGCGGGTATCGCCGCGGAAGCAACGGGCATAAGTACTTTTCCCGAGGCAGACCGTCAGGACGCTGCGCGGAATGCGGAAATACTCGATGGTGCGCGCCAGGGCGAAGGAATTCGGAGGAATGATGCAGAAATCGTTCTTGACCTCGACGAACGAATTCGGATCGAAGTTCTTCGGGTCAACGATCGTCGAGTTCAGATTGGTGAACAGCTTGAATTCGTTCGAACAGCGAATGTCGTAGCCGTAGCTGGAAGTGCCGTAGGAAACGATGCGGCGGCCATCGATCTCGCGCACCTGATTCGGCTCGAAAGGGTCGATCATGCCGTACTCTGCCGCCATGCGGCGGATCCACCTATCCGATTTGATTGACATTGCCGGTCATCCGAACACCGCTTGCGCAGGAAAGGCATCCATTCTACGGTGTCCGGGCCAGGGAAGGAACTATCCGGTACGTCGTCGAGAGCGAGAGGCAGCCGCCTGTCTCAAGTGTTCTGGACGACGATGCTCGGAAACTTGGCACTCATGTCCCTGGCACGCTCGGCAACCTTGATCGCCAGACGGCGAGCAATCGTCCGATAAATCTCGGCGGCGCGCGATTCCGGTGCGCCGATCACCGTCGGCTTGCCGGAGTCGGTCAGTTGGCGAATCGAGAGTTCCAGTGGCAGGGCACCGAGGAACTCGGTGTCGTAATCCCGGCACATCTGCTCGCCGCCGCCCTGGCCGAAAATGTATTCCTCGTGGCCACACTTCGTGCAGATGTGGATGCTCATGTTTTCCACCAAGCCGAGAATCGGGATGCCGACCTTCTCGAACATCTTCAGTCCCTTGCGCGCGTCGATCAGGGCGATGTCCTGCGGGGTGGTGACGATGACCGCGCCGGTGACCGGTACCTTCTGCGCCAGCGTCAGCTGCGTGTCGCCGGTTCCGGGGGGCATGTCAACCACCAGATAATCGACATCCTGCCAGTTGGTCTGCTTGAGCAATTGCTCGAGCGCCTGGGTGACCATCGGCCCACGCCAGACCATCGGTGAATCGATGTCGATCATGAAACCGATCGACATCGCCTGCAGGCCATGCGCCTGTAGCGGGTCCATCGACGTACCATCCTGCGATTCCGGTTTCTGACCGACCAGGCCCAGCATCTGCGGCTGCGAAGGCCCATAGATATCGGCGTCGAGCAGACCCACAGTGGCCCCTTCCTGGACCAGCGCCAGGGCCAGATTCACCGCCGTCGTGCTCTTCCCGACGCCCCCCTTGCCGGAGGCGATGGCGATGATGTTCTTGACACCGGGCAGTGGCTTCAGGCCGCGCTGGACAGTGTGGGCGACGATCCTGACAGTGACATTGACGCTGACATTACCGATTCCGGGGAGGTCCCGGAGTTTCGTGATCACCGCGCGACGGATGTCGTCAAGCTGGGTTCTTGCCGGATAGCCCAGTTCGATATCGAGCGAGAGGTCGGCGCCATCGATCCTGATGTTCCTGACGGAACGTGTCGAGACATAATCCTTTTGGGTATTGGGATCGATCAATTCCTTGAGTGCCGCCTGTACGGCTTCAGTCGTTACTGCCATGGTGAAAAGCTCCTGTAGTGGATAGCTGCGTCATCTAGTTTGGTCAGACGCTTTCCGGCTGGCGAGACTGTCGAACCCAGTCCCGCCAGGCAGCAAAAACGGCCGGGTGCAAGGCCGCGATGACCGGGCGCCGCCAGACGTCATCGGCGTCGTAGTCATCCTCTGTCAGGGTGCACATCTGGCCGCCGGCCTCGCGCAGGATCAGGCTGCCGGCGGCGTAATCCCAGAGCATCTGGCCACCGTGCAGGTAGAGGTCGAGTCGGCCCGCGGCGAGGTTGCACCAGTCGAGCGTCGAACTGCCGTAATTGCGCTGCGAGTAGAAAGGCGGGCTGACGGCGATTCGGTCAGCCAGCGGCTTCGGGATCCGTTTGAAATCGACGCCGCCGACGGCACGGCGGATATCCGCGGTCACCTGGCGCAAGGGCAGGCGGCGGCCATTGAGGTAGGCGCCATTGCCTTCGCGGGCATAGAACATTTCGTCGGTGATCGGGTTGTAGGTCACCGCCAGGCGTGCTCGCCGCGCACTCATCCAGGCGATGGAAATGGCAAAGCAGGGCAGCCCGTTGATGAAATTGGTGGTGCCGTCAATCGGGTCGATACACCACAGACCGTGTTCGTCGGTGCTGCCCTCGTGCCAGCCGGCGCGTTGCATTGCCGGGGACATTTCTTCACCGATGATCGGGCAGGCAAGGATCTCGGTCAGGCGCCCGACAAGAAACTGCTGCGCCGCGAGATCGGCTTCCGAGCACAGTGAACCGTCGTCCTTGCGTTCTCCATGGCTGACCCGCAGGAAGCGCGGAGTGATTTCTCGCTGCGCAACCTCGCGGACCACCGCGATGCTGGCGTCGAGCATGCGCTTCAGATGGGCGTCAGTGATCGCCGGCGTACCCGCGCCTTCTTCGTTGCGCATTCTGGATCAGTCGCGCCACTTGATCGAGCAACCCATGCTGGCGGTCTGCTCGTGTGGGCCACAACCGGTTTCGGCGACCAGGCGCATGGCTTCGACCAGCTCGCGTCGGGCATCGGGGGGAGCCGGCATGCGGCCGCTGGCGTCGAGACGTCCGCGGTACTGTAATTGCAGGTCGCGGTTGAAGCCGAAGAAGTCCGGCGTACACACCGCACCGTAACGGCGTGCCACCCCCTGGGTGGAGTCATGCAGATAAGGAAACGAAAAATTCAGATCCCGGGCCACGCGTTGCATGTTTTCAACGGAGTCCTCGGGGTATTCGGCCGGATCGTTGCTCATGATGGCCGCGACGCCGATCCCCTGGGCCTGCAGTTCGCGCGCGTCGCGGCAAATGCGGTCGATGATCGCCTTGACATAGGGGCAGTGGTTACAGATAAACATCAGCAACAGGCCATTCGGTCCGCGCAGGCTGGCGAGCGTCTGCCGGGAACCGTGGGTATCCTCGAGCTCGAAGTCAGGCGCTTGCCAGCCAAAGTCACAAACAGGGGTATTGAGCGCCATACAGGGGGCTGCCTCCAAACAACGACCATCAAGCAAGGAAACTCTTATAATACCACGGTGAATGGTCCCCGCTTTCATTGCCCGATGCCGCTGGTGGCCGGCGCGTGCGTCGATTTGCCTGAACGGGTAGCGCAGCATGCGATCAGGGTCTTGCGCCTGCGCACTGGCGATGACTTGACCCTCTTCAATGGTGCCGGCGGGGAATATCCTGCCCGGATCGTTGGCATTGAACGGGCGCGGGTCAGCGTCGATGTCCTGGAGTGGGTCGGCCACGAGCGTGAATCGCCCTTGTCGGTCACCTTGGTGCAGGCGTTGCAGGCCAGCGAAAAAATGGACTGGACGGTACAGAAGGCCGTCGAGCTGGGTGTCCGGCGCATCGTTCCGGTCGTTTCGAAACGCAGTGTGCTGCGCCTCGAAGGCGAACGCGCATTACGCCGGCTTGAGCACTGGCGCGGCGTCGCCGCCGCAGCCTGCGAACAATGCGGGCGCAACCGGCTGCCGGAAGTGACGGTTCCGGAAAGCCTTGAACACTGGCTGGCCCGGGAACCCGCGGCAGGTGTCCTTCGCCTCCTGCTGGCGCCAGGCGCGCGGCGTTCACTGGCCACGTTGCCGGGACCGCCGGCGGGTGGGTGGGTTGAGCTGTTGATCGGTGCCGAGGGCGGTCTCACGCCCGAGGAAGCGCAGTTGGCGTCCTTGACCGGTTTTTTGCCGGTGCATTTTGGGCCGCGCATCCTGCGTACCGAAACCGCTGGTCTGGCTGCTCTGGCAGCAATCCAGTTTTTATGGGGTGACTTGAAAGAGGAGACGACGGATGTTTGAATCAGCAGAGTTGGGACACAAGATCGACAAGGAAACGTTCAAGGCAGAGGAGCCCAAGCTGCGCGCGGCGCTGCTCGAAACGCAGCAACTGCTGCGCGAGAACGGCAGCTTTCCGGTAATCATCCTGATCAGCGGCGTCGACGGGTCCGGAAAAGGGGAAACCATCAACGTTCTCTACGAATGGATGGATCCCCGTTACCTGTCGACACACGCTTTTTATGCGCCGACTGCCGAAGAGCGCGCTCACCCCTCGATGTGGCGTTACTGGCGGGCGCTACCACCTAAAGGGCGAATGGGGATCTTCGCCGGTTCATGGTATTCGCATCCAATCGCCGAGCGGATTAGCAACGACCTGTCGCGATCCGATTTCGATCAGCGCATGGACCAGCTCAACCGCTTCGAGGCGATGTTGGTCAACGAGGGTGCGCTGGTGCTCAAGTTCTGGATACACCTTTCCAAGGACGCGCAGCGCGAGCGCCTGAAGGCGATCGAGGCAAACCCGCTGACCCGCTGGCGGGTCACCAAGACCAGCTGGGATCGCCTGAAGACCTACGACAAGATGCAGGAAGTAGCCGGCCACCTGTTGCGCACGACGAATACCCCCTGGGCGCCGTGGATCATCGTCGAGGGAACCGACGATCGTTATCGTTCGCTGACCGTTGGCAAGACGATTCTCGATTCGGTGCAGAAGCGACTGGCTGACAAGCGCGACCAGAATTCGCCGGTGGCCCCGCCCTTCTCGCCACGGATCGACCGTCTCGACGTGCTGAGTTCGCTGGACATGACGCAAAGCCTGACGAAAAAGGTGTACGAGACCGAGCTGGCGACCTGGCAGGGGCGTCTGGCAGAGCTGATGCGCCACCCCGAGTTCAAAAAGCGGGCCCTGATCCTCGCCTTTGAAGGTTCGGACGCGGCCGGCAAGGGCGGTGCCATCCGGCGGGTGATGTCGGCGATGGATGCACGCCAGTATCAGATCATCCCGATTGCTGCTCCGACCGAAGAGGAGCGTGTCCAACCCTATCTGTGGCGATTCTGGCGGCACATGCCGCGGCTCGGACGCGTGGTCATATTTGACCGCACCTGGTATGGGCGCGTGCTTGTCGAACGGGTCGAGAGATTCTGCAGCGAGGCAGACTGGTTGCGTGCCTATTCCGAGATCAACGATTTCGAGCATGACCTCTGGCATGCTGGCGGAATCGTCATCAAGTTCTGGCTGCAGATCAGCGACGATGAGCAGCTCAAACGCTTCGATGAACGCGCCAAGGTCGAGCACAAGCGCTTCAAGATTACCGAGGAAGACTGGCGCAACCGCGAGAAGGCCGGGGCCTACCATGAAGCGGTCTGCGACATGATCGATCGCACCAGTTCCGGCACCGCGCCGTGGACGATCGTCGAATCCAACGACAAGTTGTTTGCCCGGATCAAGGTTCTGCGGACGATCTGCGAGCGTCTGGAGAAAGAACTCAAGGTCGAGCCGATGAAAGAGCCCAGGGTCCTGGTTGCGAAAGCGCCCAAGACCGAGGTGACGAAGGAAGCAGACGCCAGGGAAGTCAAGGAAGAGCACGAACACGCGTCGAAGTCCGAGCAGGCCAAGCAGTCAAAAACCCGACCGGCGCACGCGTCGAGAGCCGGGAAGGCGAGGTCTGCCAAAGAGGCGAAAGCTGTCGTCGAGACCGAGGACAAGGACAGACCTGCCGTTTGAAATGTCCAAGGACTTGAGCGCTGGCCAGTTCGTCGCCTGGTTCCGATCGGTTGCGCCGTACGTCAATCTCTTTCGCGGCAAGACCTTTCTCATCGCCTTCGGCGGCAAGGCGATCGCCGGACAACTGGCACGTACGCTGGCCTATGACGTGAATCTGCTGGCCGCGCTCGGTGTGCGCCTGGTACTGGTGCACGGCGCACGGCCGCAGATCGAGAAGTTGATGCGCGAGCGTGGCCTGCAGTCGGTCTACCATGGCAACTATCGCATTACCGATGCCAAGGCGATCGCCTGCGTGATCGACGCGGTGGGCAGCATCTATGTCGAAATCGAGGCCCTGCTTTCGCAGGGTCTTGCCGATACGCCCATGGCCAACAGCACGATTCGCGTCGTTGGCG
>WBZL01000555.1_pt1 | contig 41694 bp, 30 predicted proteins | sample 5204291 | NCBI WGS metagenome assembly WBZL01 (sample SAMN12344345, study PRJNA552823) | activated sludge metagenome | biome: Activated sludge suspended growth; feature: Nitrification reactor; material: Wastewater; isolation source: activated sludge from nitrification reactor of wastewater... | reverse complement strand
GCTCTCTGAAGAGTTCCTTTGTCAAACTGACAAAATTAGTTTGTAATTTTCAACTTCTTAGTTGAGCTCCGGCTTTTGCCTGAAGTTCTTTCAGCAATTTCTTCATCGTTTCATTTATCTCCGTATCTGTCAATGTCCTTTCGTCAGAACTGAATTCAAGCGAAAAAGTAATGCTCTTCTTGTTGACATCAATCTGTTCTCCTTCATAAATGTCAATCAGATCGAAAGAATTGATCAGTTTCCCAAGGTTCGCTTCAAAAATCTTTTCTACTGACTGATAAGTCGTCAGTTTGTCAACTATCAACGCTATGTCCCTCTTCACAGAAGGAAACTTCGTTATCTGTTTGAAATTTGCAACCGGCTTGAGATTTTTTGCAATTTCATCAAGAAAGAACTGGCAGTAGAACGCATCAGAATCAATGTCATACTTGTGAAGCAGTTTCTTATCTGCTTTATTTATATTGCCCAGATGTGTGTTGTTTAAACCAACATCTATTCTTACACCTCCAAATTGGTTGTCATTATAATAAATTAATCCAATATTTTCAAGATTCAATTTGGACAAAAGCATTTCAGCTTCTCCCTTCATATGTGAAAGATCAAACTTCTCCTGGCCATTGTAGAATAACTTGCCGTCATTTCTGCCTGAGATTCCGAATATGAGGCAATCGCGTTCTTCAAAGGCATTGCCTTTGTCAAGAAATACTTTTCCGATTTCAAACAGCTTGATTGATATATCCTTGCCGATGTTGTTGAAGTTGTGTGCAATGACCTTCATCAAACCGTCTGACATCCCGGAACGCATTGCATTAAGCTCTGCAGTCATTGTGTTCTCAAGTCTGACGATACTGCCGTCTACATCTTCTCCGGCAGTTGCAAAATCCATCAGGGGTGTTGTGATGATCTCATTAAAACCTCTGCCAATCAAATGTTCATTTATGGTCTTTTTCAGCAAAGCCATTCTTTCACTTTCCGGATTTCTGCTTTTCATCAAACTTGTTCTGAAGTCATACCTGCTTTCTATCTTTGAATATCCATGAAGTCTCGCAATTTCTTCAATGAGATCCGGTTCTCTGTGAATATCAGATCTTCTTGATTCTGGTATCTTGAATTTCAGCATATCATTGTCTGAGCCCAAATGCTCAATGCCTATTCTTCCCAATAGAGAGACTGCATCTTCCTCTGTAAAATTCAATCCCAGCAGATTATTGGCACGGCTCAATCTCATTTCTACATGCAAAGGCGGAAACGGAACAGGATAAATGTCTGCCAATCCGGCGGATACTTCTCCACCTGCGATCATGCTTATCAGAGATGCTGCCCTCAATGATGCTTCCTTGACCATTTCAATGTCAACTCCTCTTTCAAATCGGTGTGAAGCATCAGTCGTTAGACCAAGGCGCTTAGAATTCTTTCTTATGTTTACAGGATCAAAATATGCGCTCTCAAGGAATACGTTTCTGGTCGAATCTGTGATTTCCGAAAATTCTCCTCCCATGATCCCGGCAATCGCTGAATAGCCGTCTGCATCACATACCATTAATGATTGTGATGTCAGATTTCTGATCTTCGAATCAAGAGTAGTGAACTTGTCGCCTTCATTAGCTGTCCTTACAATGATCTTCTTTCCTCTTATCTTATCATAATCAAATGCATGAAGCGGTTGTCCGGTTTCAAGCATCACAAAATTTGTTATATCAACTATGTTGTTCCTTGGCCGGAGACCCACTGAGGTCAATCTCTTTTTCAGCCAGTCAGGGGATTCAGCTACTTTGACATTTGAAATTACTCTGCCTGTGAATCTCTTGCAGTAATCATTGCTTTCGATTGAGATGTCTATAAGTTCAGACGTAGCTTTTCCGCTTTCAACCAATTCTGTTTTCGGAAAATGTGCTTTTGCTCCGTAAATGCCGGCGATTTCCTTAGCTACGCCAAAGTGAGAAAGCAGGTCGCCCCTGTTTGGAGTAACTCCGATTTCAATTTGGGTGTCACTTTGATTAAGGTATTCCGAGAAAGGGCTTCCGATAATTGCGTCTTGCTCAAGTACCATAATACCGTCATGATTCTCAGAAAGATTCAGCTCCGATTCAGAACAGATCATTCCTTCTGAAACTTCTCCTCTGATCTTGGATTTCTTTATTTCAAATCTGCCGTTCGGGATAATTGTACCAATCGTTGCAACACAGACTTTTTGTCCTTCGGCAACATTCGGCGCTCCGCAGACTATATTCAATACGCCTGTTCCTGCATCAACTGTGCAAACGCTGAGTTTATCTGCATTTGGATGCTTTTCTTTTGTCAGCACTTTGCCAACAACAAATCCCTTAAGTTCATCCGATTCATTGGTAATTGACTCAATATCGAATCCCGCTTCAATCATTTTCCCGGTCAGAATTTCGATAGAGTCAATTTCTATATCCGGCAGATATTCCTTCAGCCAGTTTAGACTTACTTTCATTTATTATGATGCTTTAAAATTCATTACAAAAAACCCGAATGACATTTCTGCCATCCGGGCTGATTGCAAAACCCTGAAGCCGAAATTATTCGCCTTCTTTTTTAGGCTCTTTCTTGAAAGTTTCTGAAGATTCAGTTCTCTTATACTCCCTGCTTGAGCTTTCTGTGTTGTATGATGGAGGTGTATAAGTAGAATTGTTGTAAGAGCCGGAATTAGAACTGTTATATGACCTGTTTCTATTGCTCTTCTTTTTGCTGCTCTTCTTCTTTTTTGATGATCCTTTCTTCTTGGAAGAACTCTTCTTTTTTCCTGAAGATTTCTTCTTCGACGACTTTTTCTTAGAAGATTTTTTCTTTGTGGATTTCTTCTTGCCTGATGATTTTTTTGTTGACTTTTTCTTAGAGCTCTTCTTCTTTTTGCTCTTTTTCTTCTTGTTTTTCTTTACGGCTTGTTCAGTAGTGCTTTCCGGAGCTGCTTTCAGAGTGGAGAGATCGCTAACAAAACCGCCAAAAGTAAAAACAAATAAAAAAGACATTATCATCAATGCTCTTTTTGACATGCTTTCTCCTTTTTTATTTAATGGATGCAACAACTTAGGCGAAATAAGTTTAAATTACAATTCTTTTTCGCTTTCAAGAGCAAGAGCCATTTTATATTTTGTACATGAATATGGAAAGAAATAATAACAAAGTTTTAGTGGCAATGAGCGGAGGAGTTGATTCTTCTGTGGCCGCTGCACTTTTGAAGGAGATGGGATATGATCTTATAGGTATTACTATGAAGACTTGGGGCTATGATAATATTCCGGAAAAAGATTCAGGATGTTGCTCTCTGGAAACCATTTACTCTGCAAGAAATGTCTCTGAAAGCCTCGGCTTTGATCATTACACACTCGATTTCACAGAGAAGTTCAATGAGATTGTTATCGAGAATTTTATCTCCGAGTACCTTAAGGGAAATACACCGAATCCTTGTGTCCTCTGCAATAAGTCAATTAAGTGGGGTGCATTGCTTGAAAAAGCAGAATCCCTGGGGGCGGGATATATTGCTACCGGGCATTATGCAAGAGTGAAGTATAATGAAGATACAGGCAGGTTCAATGTTTCTGTATCGGAAGATAAGAATAAAGACCAATCATATGCTTTGTGGCGGGTTTCACAGAAAGGACTAGGGATGACATTATTTCCGTTGGGAGATTATAACAAGAAGCAGATACGTGAAATAGCAAGGAAAATGGGTTTGAAGTCGGCAGATATTCCTGATTCACAGGAAATCTGCTTTGTGCCTGATAATGATTACAGAGAGTTGTTTGAAATTAGAATGCCCGGATTCAAAGAAAAGGTATCCGGCGGCGACATAATTCACAAGGAAAAGAGCGTTGGAAAACATAAAGGTTATCCATTCTATACTATCGGTCAGAGAAGAGGACTGAACATTTCTGTTGGAAAGAGGTTGTATGTTTCGAGAATAGATGCAGAAGGTAACAGAGTTTATCTCGATGAAGAGAAGGGGCTTTATTCAAAGAAGTTTACAACAAAGGAGATAAACCTCATGATGGTTGAAAAGCTTGAAGAGCCCGTGAGGGCAAGAGTTAAGATCAGATATAATGATGAAGGTAATGGAGCAATGCTAACACAGGTAAGTGAAGATTCTATTGAAGTGGTTTTTGATGAACCTCAGAAAGCCATTACTCCGGGTCAATCAAGCGTATTTTACCTGGGTGATGATGTCCTTGGGGGAGGTATTATTGACAAAATCATTGAATGAAAAAGCAAAGTAACATATTTCAATATCTGGAAGAAAGGGGATCAAAGAGAAACAGGGTGATAATTTTTCCTGAATCTGACGATGAAAGAATCATCGAGGCAGTTCGCATTATTCTGAAGAAAAGAATTGCACAGGTAATATTGCTTCAAAAGTCAAACGAACTTGATGAGAGATTCTCGGCTAGAAAAGACCTGACCATAATTGATACAGGATTTGGCATTCAATATGCCGGCGAACTTCATAAGTTGAGGAGGAAGAAGAATCCGAAGTATACCAAATCACAGGCTGAATCTGATTCTGTTGATCCGCTTATATTTTCCATGATGCTACTGAAGAATGGTTTTGCAAACGGAGTGATCGCGGGAAGTGTTTACACAACTACAGATGTTATCAGGCAGGCAATTTCCATTATTGGCATTGAGAAGGGCAACAAGACAGTTTCTTCTTTTTTTCTTCATAGCTTTCCAAGAGGGCATATTTTCTCTTCTAGAGTTTTTGCTTTTGCAGATTGCGGAGTAATCCCATCACCTACTGCTGAACAGCTTTCCGACATTGCATTGCAAACATCAGTAAATTTTAAGAAGCTTACAGGCCTAAGACCTAAAGTGGCATTTCTTTCCTTTTCCACCAAAGGAAGCGCCAGTGACGAAAGTACTGAGAAGATGAAAGAAGCGCTCAAATTAACTAAGCAAAAGAGCAAGGTTCTTATTGCAGATGGGGAGCTGCAGTTTGATGCTGCATTTGTTCCGGAAGTTGCAGAAAGAAAGAACCGCGGTGGACAAATAAAGGGAGACGCGAACATTTTCATATTTCCGGATCTGAACTCCGGTAACATTGCATATAAGATCACAGAAAGGATTGGAGGTGCATTTGCGACGGGTCCGATCTTGCAGGGTCTTGCCAAGCCTGTGATGGATCTTTCCAGAGGATGCAATGCCAATGACGTAGTTAACATGACAAGAGTCATCACAAATTTATAAACCGACTATTACATGCCGCTTACATTTCACGAGCTCTGTGCGATATCAAAGAAGAATATAAATGAATGCACCGTTGAAGATGTTATGAAAATGAGGCAAGAAAAAGAGGATATTGAGTTGATAGATATCAGAGAAGATAACGAGTTCAACAAAGCTCACATAAAAGGTGCCAAGCATATTGGAAGAGGAATTCTCGAGCGGGATATTCATCTTCATATCCACAGTCATGAGAAGAAGATTGTGCTTTATTGCGGCGGAGGATACCGGTCCGCTCTTGCAGCTGAGTCATTGCAGAAGATGGGATACACAAATGTAATTTCCATGGACGGCGGATGGCGCAAATGGAATCAGCTTGGAGGGGAAATTGAAACGTCACCGCAATATTTTGAGTGAAAGTTTACTTGCAGTGAAATTATTTGGAAACGATCTAAATTTTCTTGTCAGTTCTGTTTAGAAAATCTCTGATGAGTTTATCAGGAGAATTCTGAAGCTCGTTGGGAGTACCTTCGAAATATATCTTTCCGTCATGCATCATAGCAACATAATCAGCAACATCATACACGCTAAAAATATCATGAGTTACCACTATTGACGTGACTTTTAGTTTTTCGGAAAGGTCCTTTATCAACTCATCAATCTGATCACTCATTACCGGGTCCAGTCCGGTAGTAGGTTCATCATACAGAATATACTTAGGATTGGTAGCCAGCGACCTGGCAAGCGAGACTCTTTTCTTCATGCCGCCGGAAAGATCAGACGGCTTCATCTTCTGTATATTCGGCAGTCCCACAAGTTCCAGCTTTTCTGCAACAATCATATCAATCTCGCCGCTTGTTAAGCTGTAGTTCTCTCTCAATGCCAGTCCTACATTCTGTTCTACATTCATTGAATCAAATAGTGCGGCACCCTGAAACAAGAATCCGAAATCCTTTCTTATCTTAAAAATATCCTTCTCCCGCATGTGCGTAATGTCCTGACCGTCAATTATAATAGTACCTTCATCAGGGGTCAGCAATCTGATTATATGCTTTAGCAGAACGGACTTTCCACACCCGCTTCTTCCGATTATGACAAGCGTTGAACCTGTTTCTATTGTCAGATTTACGCCTCTGAGAATTTCCTTCTCTCCGAAACTCTTCTTGATCCCGTTTATTTCAATCATAGGCGGCAAATTACTTCTATCAGTTATGAAAAGAAATGGAATAGTTTTCTGAACAAATTTGGATATAAGAAATTGCAGGTTTTTAAAAAAAGCCTTTGAAATTGAGTGTATATGTTTTAAATTTGCTTCAAACAAAAAAACAAAGCTCTATGAAAAAATTTCTTACAATCTTAGCGCTTTTCAGCGTTATCACACTAACCCCAAAAACAAATTTCTCCCAAAATAATGTTCTTCTTGAGTACTGTACTGGTACTTGGTGTCAATGGTGTCCATGCGGTCACGATGTAATTGACGCCATACTTGTGAACTATCCAAACACTGTTGTGTTAGGTTACCATGGAGCTGGCAGTGATCCCTGGCAAACCTATTCTGCAGGTATCAGAGGCCTTTTCGGATTCAGCGCTTATCCGACAGGTTGTATTGGCAGAAGATCAGGAATTGTTTCAAGAAGTGCATGGAATAATGAAGTTGTAATTCAAAGCATTACTGTTCAACCGGGCGTAACCATCGAAGTAACAAATAAGAGTTATGATGTTGGTACAAGAACTCTTACAGCAAATGTCAGGATTACAGCAAACACTGATTTGACAGGTGATTTCTACGTCAACTATGTGATGACAGAAAATAACCTGATCTACAGCCAAACCGGCAACAGCTCATGTGCAGGTGCCTCGGATTATGACCATGATCATGTAGTAAAAAGCATGATGAATGGTGATGCAGGAGAGTTGATCAGTTCTGGCAACTGGACAAGCGGAACAACTGTAACAAGAAATATCAATTATGTGGTACCTGCAAGTCCGCAGATTGCTGATGTAAACAATACTGACCTTAACATTTTCGTCTATCAGCAGAGTGCCAGCATTTCAACATCCAGTTATGTTCAGCAGGCAATGAGAACACCTGTAACAGGTGCAACCGGTATCAGCGGCAATAATGCTGTAATTGAAGATTACACCCTGTCACAGAATTATCCGAATCCATTTAATCCAACTTCAACATTTACATTCTCTCTTCCAAAAAGCGGAAATGTATCTCTGAAGTTTTATGATGTGATTGGAAATGAAGTGGCAACATACGTTGACGGATTTATGAATGCAGGCTCATATAGTGTTGAGTTTGATGGATCGGGACTTGCCAGCGGAGTATATTTTTACAAGCTTCAGGCAGGAGATTTTTCAGCAACAAAGAAAATGGTACTTTCTAAATAACTTAATTCCTTCATCACTACTTGCAAAGCGGGCAATTGCCCGCTTTTTTTTTGACCGGACCGGATTGATCAAACCGGCAGCTTATGTATTTTGACTTTCTGAAATCAGCTGCGGGTGAACATACAGTCTCAAAGACACTAAATCACAACACTTCATAATTTAATCTTGATTCTTGTTTATAGTTTGCATAAAATAATCGAAAATTTTTCTAATAATTAAAAAGGACTAAAAGATGAAAAAACATTACCTTCTGTTACAGATCCTCACCCTTTTCATTATCTCAACCATGTTCAGTGCGAATGCATTTTCACAATGGACACTAGCTGGAGCCGTCACTAATGCAGGCACGTTTCCAAGCATCTCTGTAGTCAATCAGAATGTTGTATGGATCGCCGGCGGTCCGAACGGAACACCAATAGTTTACAGGACAACAAACGGCGGAACAAACTGGACTTCAATTCCAACAACAGGTGTTTCACTTGAACTGTATTGTATCTGGGCAATTGACGAAAACACTGCCTATGTCGGTAACGGCGGTGCAGCAGGCGGTGCTGGCGGAAATGCACAGTTCTTCAAGACAACCAATGCCGGAGTATCATGGACACAGGTTGGAGCAACTGGCGGTTCCGGCGGCTTTTTCAATGGAATAGTTTTCTCGAGATCTAATCCTTCATTCGGAATAGCACAAAGTGACCCACCCGGAGGCGCTGGTCAGCCATATTATATTTCAAAAACAACAGACGGTGGTGCAACATGGACTGTTACAAATCCGCCGGGACAAGCAGGAACTGCTTCAGCTCAAAATTCCATCGTAGCAATCGATAATCTCTTTTATGGCTTCGGAAGCAACACTACTCCTCCGGCAGCAATATTAACAACTGATGGCGGAACAACATGGAATAAGAGAAATACTCCATTGGCCGGCAATTTCACTTCAGGAGTTGCATTCAGTGATGATAAACTTACCGGTGTTGTTGCTTCAAGCACGTCATTGCCAAATATTGCACGTACCACAGATGCAGGCGCAACATGGACAACCATTAATACAGGAACAGGTCAATCAGGTTATTGCGGACTGAAATGGGTATCGGGTACCAATACAGTTTACCTTACTGCAGATCAGGGAGCAACCGGTGTTGTCAAGAAAAGCACGAACGGCGGATTGAACTGGACTGTTATGTCAACATCAGGATTGACAGGAATCACACACATAGACTATTACAGAAGCGGTACAACGGTTTATGGTTATGCATCAACAGCCAGTGGTGCTGTACTCAAAGTTGTAGATAACGTAACAAGTATTGATCCCGTAAATTCAACTGTGCCAACTGAATTCAGTTTGGGTCAGAACTATCCAAATCCATTCAACCCTTCAACAAAGATCAATTTCTCAATTCCAGCTTCAGCACAGGTTTCATTGAAGGTCTTTGATGCAACCGGAAGGGAAGTTGCAGATCTTGTAAATGAATTTGCAGTTGCAGGAAATTATACAGTGAACTTCAATGCTCCTTCAAATCTGACATCAGGAGTTTACTTCTATTCATTAACTGCAGGCGAATTCAAAGCAACCAAAAAACTTATGCTTGTAAAGTAATCCTCTATCTTAAAAGGAGTATCATTTTAATGCCCGTTGATTTTTTCGACGGGCATTTTTTGTTGCTTAATTAAGACATGCTCAATTGATATATTTGTCCATTACAAAAAATAACTATACCAAAAAAATGAAAAAAATTTTAGCACTTTTATTAATGCTGGTGTTATCGGCAGATTCAAATGCACAATGGACTGTAGTCAGCCAGGTGCCGTCAAATCCAAACATCAATTCGATATCAGTTGTGGATCAAAATGTAATCTGGGTTGCTTGTGATGCAAACAGACTGTACAAGACGACTGACGGCGGAACAAGCTGGTTATTGAGGAACGCAGGACTTCCAACCGGAAATCTCTACGGTATATCCGCACTTGATACAACTACTTGTTGGGTAGGAACCGTTGCAGGAAGCATTTATAAGACGACCAATGGCGGAATTACCTGGACATTGCAGTTTTCTCTTTCCGGAAGTTTCACAAACGGCATCAAGATGTATAACGCAAACTATGGAGTCTATTACGGAGATCCTACAGGTTCAGGCCAGCCATATCAGTTCAGGTACACGACTAATGGCGGAACCAACTGGCTTCTCTCACCAACAGCGCCAATTGCCGGAAATGAGTTTGGTGTGGTAAATGCGTGGGATTGGATCGATACAACAAGGTTCTGGATCGGCTCTGCAAATCTTGCTGCAAGTGCAACGAGTGCAAAGGTTTATGAGACCACTTCAGGATTCGGAGGCGGCAACTGGTCATCCGTTAACGTATCAGGGACCGGCGGAGCTCAGGGATTGTATTACCAGGCCGTAGCATTCACGGATGCAAACAACGGAATGGTTGGATCTAACGGGGGTGACATAAGGAAAACTACGGACGGAGGTCTTACCTGGCAGAACGTAACTAACCCGCCGGGATTCACTGCATTTGCAGCTATAAACTTCCATGGAATGAAAGACGGCTCAAATACCATCAGAGTTAGTTTGAGTGACGGGCTGGCTTACAAGATCTACAAGACAACCAATCTTGGTGCGGCATGGACAGAAGAAGTGCTTCCGGCACTTGGTCAGACCAATGGAGTTCAGCACATGCAATTCATAAATGCAAATCTTGGGTTCTCAGGCGGAAATCTTGGGGTGTTTATGCGTTTCGGAAATCCATCCGGGATCAATGCAATCAACAGCGAATTACCGGAAGGATTTGAGTTAGGCCAGAATTATCCGAATCCGTTCAATCCTTCTACAAAGATCAATTTTTCAATACCGGCTTCTGCAAATGTATCTTTGAAAATATTTGATGCAGTGGGAAGAGAAGTCGCTACGGTCTTGAATGAATTTGTGAATGCAGGCAATTACACTGCTGATTTCATAGCTCCTTCAAACATGAACTCCGGTGTTTACTTCTATACATTGTCAGCAGGTGAGTATAAGGCAACGAAGAAATTACTGCTTGTAAAGTAAGATCAAAAAGAAAGCAATCTTCATAATGCCCGCGAAGCAATTCAGCGGGCATTTTTGTGCTTAAATACTTGTATACAATACTTATATTCCGTCAATTAAAAAACCAACATTAAAGATGAAAAAACTTACCACATTAATAATACTATTTGTACTTACTTCAACTGCATTTTCACAATGGTCTTATGTAAGCCGGCCATCTGGCGCCAGGTTTAATTCGATTTCGGTCCCAAGCGCAAATGTCATTTGGGCTGCATGCGATTCAACAAAGGCTTTCAGGTCAACTGATTTTGGAAATACTTGGGTGTTAAGAAATTCCGGATTACCTTCCGGCAATTTGTACGGAATTTCGGCGCTCGATTCTTTGAATTGCTGGATTGGAACGGTAACAGGCAGCATTTACAGAACTACAAACGGAGGTCTTAACTGGGTAGTGCAGTTGACACAATCAGGTAGTTTTGCGGATGGAATTAAGATGTTCAATGCTAACTACGGAATATTTTATGCTGACCCGCTTGGAACAGGCCAACCGTTCCAGTTGAGATATACTACAAACGGCGGAACTAACTGGAATCTTTCACCAAACAGTCCGATTTCACAAAATGATTACGGCGTAATTAATGCCTGGGATTGGGTAGATACAGGAAGAGTTTGGGTAGGAGCTGCCAATGCAGTCTCTGCTGCTACAAGTGCAAGAATATTCAGAACCACTTCCGGTTTTGCAGGCGGTAACTGGTCCACGGTTCAATTGCCTGGAACAGGAACTTCAGACGGACTTTACTGGCAGGCGATTGCATTTACTGATGCAAGTAATGGAATGGCAGGCACAAATGGCGGAAACATCAGGAGGACAACTGACGGTGGAGCTACCTGGCAGCTGATTTCAAATCCTCCCGGACTAGGGGTCTTTGCCGTAGTGAACATGCATGGATTTAAGGATGGTTCAAATCTGATAAGAGTCAGTACAACCGGTCAGGGGATAAACAAAATTTTCCGTACTACGAACCTCGGTGCAAACTGGACAGAAGAGACACTTCCTGCACAGGGAACTGCAAATGCGCAGGAACACATGCAATTCTTCAGTCAGACACTTGGCTATGCCGGATGTCTCAATGGTTATTTCTTAAGGTATGGTAATCCTTCATCTGTAAGTCTGGCAAACACAGAGCTTCCCGACGGATTCAGACTTGAACAGAATTATCCAAATCCTTTCAATCCATCAACTAAGATAAACTTCTCGATTCCTTTTGCAGCCAATGTAAGCCTGAAGCTTTATGACATAAACGGAAAGGAAGTCACGGAATTGTTCAATCAATACAAGCAGGCAGGAAATTATTCTTTTGATTTTGTGGCGACTCCGGAGATGAATTCCGGCATGTATTTCTATACACTAAGAGCTGACAATCTGATTGAGTCAAGAAAACTGATGCTTGTCAAGTAACTCCGAATTGACAACGAGTCTTGTTTGCAGCCCCGTATCAATTTTGATGCGGGGCTTTTTAAATAGTTCTTGCATCTTAAAATTATTCGCCTTAGTTTTCGCAAACATTATTATGGCATTAGTCTTGTTAAAATTCTGCTTCACCAAATTCATTGAGAAGATCGCCTGGGGATTCCAGAATTTTCTCACTATGGAATTTTACAGGAAGATATGTTACAAGTGTTACTGGAATAATGTTTACGACAAGAATCATTCAGTACTTAAGAATGTGATCCTGCTGATCATTTCTGTCTTGCCAATCATGTTCATGTCATTTTTCTATTTGCCTACAGATCCTGCAAATTCTTCAAAAGCTTCATCCACTCTTAGATCACTGAGCTTACTATCGATCATAAGACTCAAATTTGGAGCCGTGTTTGATTCAATATCAAATAAGATCATAAATCTTCCTTCATTCTTCATTGATCTGAGCAGATCTATTGCCCGCAAGGGCGATCTGTTCACTTCTTACTCCGTGCTTCGCATCTGAATCTGACTTTCGGGAAAAATCCGAAAGGTGTCAGAGCAAATTCCACAGTTACTTTATATCTCAATTGAATGTGAAACATCTACAAACTGATCTTGCATATGAACATTGCAGGAAAATTGCTTTAGGACATTACGAGAATTTCCCGGTTGGTTCTTTACTTGTTCCTTCAAATAAACGGAAATATATCTATAGTATTTATGCATTTGCAAGATTTGCAGATGACATTGCAGATTCGGACTCAATTGAAAAGATTGAGAAGCTGAGAGAATTGGAAGTTCTTGAGGGAGAGCTTTCAAAGATTGAAGATTCTCAGGTGCAGGAGTTCTTGCCGAAGACTGAATTGATTTTTGTTGCACTTGCAGACACGATAAAACAGTTAAAGATTTCTATACATGAGTTCCGGGATCTGTTGTCGGCTTTTAAGCAGGATTCGGAAGGAAAGGATTATCAAACATTTGAGCAGCTAATTGATTATTCAAGCCGATCAGCAAATCCGATCGGACATTTGGTGTTGAATGTTTTTGGATACGGGAAGAAAGAGAACGAGGATATGTTCAGACTGTCGGATAAGATATGCACCGCTCTTCAGTTGACGAATTTCTGGCAGGATGTTTCAAGGGATCTGAAGATTGGCAGAGTGTATGTTCCGGAGGAGTTGATGAGGAATCACAACTACAGCTTGGAAGAACTCATGATGATGAATGAAAATGAGAACTTCAGGAATTTGATAAGGGAGCTTTGTGAAAGAACAGCGGTGCTGTTCAATGAAGGTGAGAAACTTTCTGAAATGACTGAAGGCAGATTAAAACTTGAACTCAGGGCCACTATGAATGGCGGAAGAATGATACTGAAAAAGATACATGATTTGAATTACAATGTACTCAGCAGAAGGCCGGAGCTTTCTGCAATTGATAAGATCTCAATAATGATAAAAGCAATTGTTTAATTGACTGTAACAGTTACAAATATCAACGAAGACCAGAAAGAGATTGCCAGGAAAAGCAGGTCAAGTTTCCTGTACTCATTCGCGCTTCTTTCAAAGGAGAAGAATGATGCGATGAATACGATATATGCATTTTGCAGGAAGACAGATGATATAGTTGACAGTACTGATGAACCTGACGAGGTCAAGTTATCAAGGATTATTGAGTGGAGGAATGAACTTGAGAAAGCAATGATCAACGGTGATTCGAGATTCTCTTTGCTCAACAAACTGAACACGGTAAAAAGAAAATTCAATATACCTGCTGAACCGTTCTTTGATCTGATCAGGGGAATGGAAATGGATCTTGAGAAGAATCGATACAACACATTTGGAGAACTTGCAGAGTACTGCTTCAATGTTGCATCTACGGTGGGACTGATGAGCATTGAAGTTTTTGGTTACAGCAATCAAAAGACAAAGGACTTTGCCGTAAATCTTGGTATCGCCCTGCAGTTGACAAACATACTCAGGGATATAAGACAGGATGCAGAGTATGGAAGAATCTATATTCCTTTGGAGGACATGAGGAAGTTTGGATATACGGAAAATGATCTGATAAACATGAAATATGATGATCGGTTCATCGAACTTATGAAATACGAATGTGAAAGGGCAAAGGCTTATTACAGCAAGGCAGACAGTTTTCTTACAAAGGATGACAAGGGTTTCATGTTTGCAGCAAGAATAATGCAGCATATTTATTTCCGGCTGCTGAAGAAGATCGAGAAGAAAAATTACAATGTATTTGAGGGAAAGGTAAGAGTTTCGAAACTCAAGAAGTTATACATTGCCGCCGGTGTTTTTTTGAAATACAAGCTCTTGTATAATTCAGGGCAAGAAGCAAAGATCGCAATGAACGGAGAATGAGCAAGACCGTTGCGATAGCCGGAGGTGGGCTTGCAGGCTTGTCTGCTGCAGTGTTTCTGGCAGAGAGAGGATTTCACATAGAGTTGTATGAATCTTCTCCGAAACTTGGAGGGAGAGCTTACAGCTTCTTTGACAGGGAAAGAGAAATGTTCTTTGACAACGGACAGCATTTGCTTGCCGGCTGGTACAAGAATACATTTGAATATCTGAAGATCATTGAAACCTTCAATCTTCTGAAGTTTCAATCCAATCTGGAAATTGATTTTGTGAACTCGCTGAAGCAAAATTTTAAGCTGAAGTCGTCGGGATTCAAGCCGCCCTTCAACCTGCTCAGCGGACTGATTTCTTTTCCGGGTTTTTCTGTAAAGGAAAAATTATCATTGCTGAAATTGAGAGTGATGATAAAGGGTGAAACAACCGGAATATATTCCAATACGGCTGAGCTTCTTGAATCACTTGGCCAGACAGGCAATCTGATGAAGTATTTCTGGGAGCCGTTCATTTTTGCGGTTTTCAATACGAGCGCGAAAAATGTAAGCACTGAAATTTTCATGAATGTGATGAAAATTGGATTCACCGATGACATGGGATTCATGCTTGTCATTCCGGAATTGGATTTGAACCAGGTGTTCATTGATCCGGCAGTGAAGTATCTGAAAAGAAAAGATTGCGGGATTAATTTAGGAGTCAGAATTGCCGAAGCAGATTTTGGAACAGGTGATGATCAGTTTGTAACTGAAGGCGGCGGAGTGATAAGAGCCGACTATTTCATTTCTGCTGTTCCGTTCTTTGAGTATCCTAAGATTTTCGATGATGCAGATAAGAATGCTGATTTGTTTAGAACATCGTCAATCGTATCAGTTCATTTTTTTCTGAAAGAGGATTGTGATACATCGTTCCTTCCTCAGAACAAACTTGGAATGACCGGGCTCATAGGAACAAGAGCCCAATGGGTTTTTAAGAAATCGCAGAAGTATTTCAGCATTGTGATAAGCGGAGCAGATGAACTTGGAATTACAGGAAAAACAAACGAGGAGATAGCAGAAATTTGCTTAGCGGACCTCGGGAAATGCTTTAATGATTTTAACAGGAGTGCTGTGAATGATTATAAAGTGATCAGAGAAAAGAGGGCAACATTTATTCCTGACAAAGAAAGCTTGATTTACAGGCCGGCTCAAGTGACGAAGCTGAAGAATTTATTCATAGCCGGAGACTGGACAGATACCGGACTACCTTCAACAATTGAAGGTGCAATATTGAGTGCGAAGATATGCGCACAGAACATTTTGAAAGCTGAAGAAATTTGAAATTAAAAACAGAGTTTCATTAATAAATAAATCCATCATCATGGAGACAAAGACAATCGACCCGCGTACAATCGGGGTTATCGATCCTCAGAAGAAAAGCGAGATCGATCGCGAGCAACTTATCAAGACCATGCTTTTAGAAGAAAGAAAACGCCTTGAAGCAGAACACGGTGTTGAAGTCAAGAAGCGTGATCATTTCAGAAGGCCCTTTGAGAATGCATTTCTAAGAGAACACAAGGATAATACTACTATCCTGTTCGGAGGATTGACCTGGAAGCATGAGAAACTGATCAAAGGCGCGCTCGAAGGCCTTGGATACAAAGCGGATCATATTCCAACTCCCGATAAGAATTCCTTTCAGCTTGGAAAGGAGTATGGCAATAACGGGCAATGCAATCCTACTTACTTCACCGTAGGAAATCTTGTTCAGTATCTGCAGTCTCTGGAAAAGGAAGGAATTCCAAAAGATGATATCATAAACAAGTATGTATTTTTCACTGCGGGCGCATGCGGTCCGTGCAGGTTTGGAATGTATGAGGCGGAATACAGATTGGCTCTCAGGAATTCCGGATTCGACGGATTCCGTGTATTGTTGTTTCAGCAAACCGGCGGTCTGTCACAGGAGGATGCAAAGGCAGGACTTGAGATGAATCTCGATTTCTTTCTCAGCATAATAAATGCGATGATGGTTGGTGATATAATCAATGAAGTCGGATACAGAATCAGGCCTTATGAACTGGTTGAAGGTGAAACTGACAAAGCGATGGATAAGGCAATGGAAATTTTCTATCAGAAACTTCGCAACAAGAAGTATTTTGATTTCAATACAAAGCTTGGTTCACTCATCAAAAAGCTTCCGGGTTCAGATTACATTGCAAAGTTTGTCGAGCAAATGCTTGGTGATTATTATCTGGAAGCTGCCAATGAGGCAAGAAAGGTATTTGATGAAGTCAAAGTTGACTATACCAGAATGAAACCAATTGTAAAAGTGACAGGTGAATTCTGGGCACAAACAACTGAAGGCGACGGCAATTTCAACATGTTCCCGTTCCTTGAAAGAGAGGGCGCACAGGTGCTTGTAGAGCCGATAGCAACATGGATAATGTATATGCTTCATCAGGCTCATTCAATGAATGAAGATCAGAAGGGAATCAATGTTTACAAGGAAGCTCATGAACATCACACTCTTAAGGAGAGAATTGCATTATTGAAGGAATACAGAACATCCAAGACAATTCTGTCTCTTTCTGAAAAGATCTTTGAAAGAGAGTATGACAGATACAGAAAAGCATTTGCAGAGATCCCGCATAAACTGGTTCCACAGAAAACTCTGAAAGACCTTGCTCATGATTTCTATCATTCAAGAGTTGAAGGAGGCGAAGGTCATCTTGAAGTCGGCAAGAGCATTTATTACACAGTAAACAACTTGTGTCACATGGTATTATCATTGAAACCATTCGGCTGCATGCCTTCCACACAATCAGACGGTGTACAATCTGCTGTGTCATCCAAGTTCAAGGATATGATCTTTCTTCCGATAGAAACATCCGGAGAAGGTGATGTGAATGCACATTCAAGAGTACAGATGGCATTGGGTGAGGCAAAGGCAAAAGCTAAGATCGAGTATGCTGAATGCGTGAAGAATTCAGGATATGAGCTCAGCGAAATCAAGGACTACATAAAACAGCACAACGAACTCCAGGAGCCGTTCATTCATATTTCGCATCGAAAGGGAATTTCAGGATTAGGAGCAAACTTCATACTTGATGTTGCTGAAAGGATGAAAAAAGAAGGCATAAAGAGCAAGGCACTTACTGAGCAAGAAGCAGCATGAGTGAATGCTCAGACATAATTCAATGAAATCAAAAAGACTAAACAATACTTAAACCATGTCTTCCAAAACAAAGTATTACATCGGCTTTGATGTCGGTTCAACTACAGTAAAGGCAATTGTTGCAGATGCTGCAACAGACGAGATCATCTGGTCTGATTATCAGCGGCATGAAACAAAGCAGCCGGAAAAAGCACTTGAGCTTTTCAAGAAGATCGAAGAAGATTGCGGATTCACGGATCTGTCTGAAGTAAGATGTTTTATCACAGGATCCGGCGGTGCAAACATAGGCAAGTTTGTCGGCGCAAAGTTTGTTCAGGAAGTAAATGCGGTTTCTCTTGCAGTAGAGAAATTGTATCCTGATGCAAACTCAGTTGTTGAACTTGGAGGACAGGATGCAAAGATCATTATCTTCAAAGAGGATGCGGAATCAGGAAGAAAGAAGAAGATCCCGTCAATGAATGACAAGTGCGCGGGTGGAACAGGGGCAGTCATAGACAAGATCAATGCCAAGCTGAAGATTCCTTCAGACGAGTTGTGCAACATGGGCTATGTAGGTTTGAGATTGCATCCTGTTGCAGGGAAGTGCGGCGTTTTTGCTGAGACAGACATAAACGGGCTGCAAAAATCCGGCGTGCCTTCAGACGAGTTAATGGCATCACTTTTTGAGTCAATAATTCAGCAGAATATTTCCGTGCTTACAAGAGGTAATACTTTGCGGCCGGAAGTCCTTCTGCTTGGCGGTCCCAACACATACATCAGGGGAATGAAAGAATGCTGGAAGCATAATATTCCAAAGATCTGGGAAGAGAGAAAAGTCAAGTTGCCTGAAGGTGTCAATCCTGAAGACCTGATCAAGGTTCCTGACAATGCGCAATATTTTGCAGCAATCGGAGCGATTGAATACGGAAAGGAAGAAGAAATTCACATTGGCGAGTATAAAGGATATAAAGATCTTGAGTATTATATCAATGTAGGAAGAGAAGAGGAAAAGAAAAAATTCTCCGGCGGCAGTAAGACGGGACTCTCCAAGAGTGAAGAAGAGCTTGCTGAATTCAAGAAGAAATATTCTGTTGAAAAGTTTGTGCCTAAAGAAATAAAACAGGGAGAGGTTGTAAGGGGATTCATTGGAATTGACGGTGGCTCAACATCAACTAAGGCGGCACTGATCTCGATGGAAAAGGAAGTTGTTGTTAAGGCATATCAACTCTCAAAAGGAAATCCGATAGAAGATACTATTGAGATCCTTGGCAGCATCAGAAAGCAGATTGAGGATAAAGGTGCGACTCTGGAAGTTCTTGGAATTGGGACAACGGGTTACGCAAAGGACATTCTAAAGGATGTGCTTCATGCAGATGTTGCCCTTGTTGAGACAGTAGCTCACACACAGGCAGGACTTCATTTCTATCCTGAGACAGATGTTATCTGTGATGTAGGTGGTCAGGATATCAAAATCATTATTCTGAATCAGGGCAGGGTTGTTGACTTTAAGCTGAACACTCAGTGCTCAGCAGGCAACGGTTATTTTCTTCAGTCAACCGCACAGGGATTCGGATATCCGGTTGAAGAGTTTGCAGACAGAGCATTCGCGGCAAAGACCTTCCCGACATTCGGTTACGGCTGTGCAGTGTTCATGCAATCGGACATAGTTGATTTTCAAAGACAGGGATGGAAAGCGGAAGAAATAATGGCAGGTCTTGCAAATGTTCTGCCGAAGAATATCTGGCTCTATGTTTCTCAGATCCCTAATCTGGCGAAGCTGGGTTCAACATTTGTATTGCAGGGCGGTACTCAGCACAATCTTGCAGCGGTAAAGACACAGGCAGATTTCATTGAAGAGAGATTCAAAGGCAGCGGAATTGTTCCGAAGATCTTTGTTCACAAACACACCGGAGAAGCAGGAGCTATTGGCTGCGGTATTGAAGCGGCAAGACTATACGAAAACGGGCACAGGACGGAATTCATCGGACTCGACAAGGTCTCCAAGATCATTTACAAGACAACAAGAGAAGAGACAACGCGTTGTTATTTCTGCAAGAACAAATGCCTGCGTACTTTCATTGATGTAAAAACACATCTGAAAAATGAAAACAATTTCGAAGAAGAAAGAGCGCAATTCCTTGAGCAAAAAGTAATCGAACCTGAGAAGATAGTTAACCCGAAATCGAAAGTGCCTTTGGAAGAGGGGACACAGAGGCTGATCATTGCCACATGTGAGAAGGGTACTGTAGAAGATATCGCCGATATGAGGGGCATAAAGGAAGGACTGGATCAAATCAGGAAAGAGAATCCAAACATGGTTGATGTTGCGGCAAACAAGGCATGGATAAGTTACAAGCCGGAGATACGCACGGGACTTGCAGTTGAGCCAAAAGGATTACTTGTTTCAAAGAAGGCCCGGCAGGATTATGAGAAACGTAAAGAGATACTGGAGATGAGGAGAAAGCTTGTAATAGGTATTCCAAGGATATTAAATATGTATCAGCACACTCCATTCTTTACGGCATACTTCGAAGCATTGGGAATCATGCCGGGGAATTTCGTCTATTCGGAATTTACATCGGAGGAAATGTATAAAGCCGGAGCAAAGCGAGGCAGTATCGATCCTTGTTTCCCTTCAAAGGTAGTGATACCGCATATACATAATTTGCTGTATCATCAGCATAAGAAGAAAAAAATAGATATTGTATTCTCTCCCATAGTTGACAATATGCCATCTGATATTGAATATGCTCAGGCACACAATGTATGTCCGACCATTACGGCAAGCATTGAAGCTGCAAAAGCCGCATTCACTAAAGAGGGAGATCTGTTTTCCGAATTCGGAGTAGAGTATGTTTGTCCGTTCATTCAGCTTCTTAGTGAACAGATGACTGCAAAACAATTGTTTGAATGCTTCGGAGAAAGGCTCGGACTTGAAGACACCGAGAACAGAATGGCAGTAAAAGAAGGATACAAGGCATATTTCAAATTCATGGATGATCTCAAAGCAGAATCAAAAAAGGTTTTGGATATGCTTGAGAAGGAAGACAAGATTGGTATTGTAGTTCTTGCGCGTCCTTATCACAACGATCCCGGCATCAATCATGAGATTCTAGAGGAGTTTCAGAAGCTTGGTTATCCGATATTATTCCAGGATGCATTGCCAACTGATTCTGAGACAATGGACAAACTGTTCGGCGATGAAGTTAAAGCAGGCGTAATCCGTTCGGCGCATGACATTAGCGACGTATGGAAGAATTCATACTCAGAGAACACATCAAGAAAAGTATGGGCTGCAAAGTTTGCAGCTCGGCATCCTAATCTTGTAGCGCTTGAGCTTTCATCATTCAAGTGCGGACATGATGCACCGATCTATACAGTAGTGCAGGAGATAGTCGAGAGCTCCGGCACGCCGTATTTTTCATTCAAAGATATTGATGAGAACAAACCGGCAGGCTCAATAAAGATCAGGGTTGAAACAATCGGTTATTTTCTCAAGAGATACCGCGAAGACATGATAACACACAATCACAAAGTCATGACAATTGAAGAAAAGCTGAAAGAGTTTGAAGAGAAGATAAGAAGGAGTCTTGAGCTTAGCGACAGACTTAGTCACCTTGATGCTGTAGATGAAACCGCTTCTATCGAAAGCGGCGGATCGTTTGTATCTCTTAAGGATGTCAGGATAAAGCAGAAGGAAACCGAGGCGGTTCAGTGATCGTCATTTAAGCATTCATGCGAGCCAAATTAACTTTGTGCTTCTGAAGTTCAGGATATGATATCCCGGGTGAATGCTCAGTAAGAATTGTCAGTAGAGATTAAATGAAGTTAAAGTCTGATGCAACTGTTCAAACCATATCCATTTATGAATGGATTTGCCGAATTCAGCTTTGCATCAGGCTTTTCATTCTTATGGATGATTATAGCAAATCAGTAAACCCAAATTCATAATTGCCTTTATTCAATTTCTTTGATAGTTTCTTAAGAGAAAATTAACGGAGGCATTTAATTGATTCTAAAGCTAGAGCACTCTCCCAAAATTATTGCTCCTGTTGTACCGGCCTATTATTATTCAAGGGAGGGGTTGCTTAAGAAGATAATTTCGCAGAAGGATAAGCGGTTAATGCTTATTACAGCGCCTGCAGGATACGGAAAGACATCCCTGTCTGCTGAATTCTTCCACAAACTAAGGAGTGAACTAAAGATATGGATAAGCATCAGCCGTTATGATCACTCGATAGAGAACTTTTTCCTCTTGCTTGCCATGGCATTCAGCAAGTATCTCAAAGCTAGTCCGATAGGAAATAATCTCCGTAAAGTACTATCCAGATCACAAAATATTCTTCCTGAAGACAAGATCAATCTGATCATCTCTTCATTTTCCAGTGACCTTTACTCGTACCTGAAGAAGCGGGGAAAAGAGTTGTTCATTTTCCTGGATGACTTCCATAACATTGATGACAGCGAAGAGGTATGTGAAGCGTTAAACTACTTTCTTGATTATCTGCCCGAAAACATCCACATAGTTGTCATAACCAGAAAGGACCCAATTCTGCTGAACTATCCAAAGTTTATGGCCAAGGGCTGGCTTGGAAGAATAACAAAGGATGATCTCTCATTTGATGAGTCAGATGTAAAGAATCTGCTCAAAAATTACAAGAGGAAGTTTGCAAAGATAAATAAGGAAATGCTTGATGAATACATTAAAGGAACAGGAGGTTGGATAACCGCTATTCAGTTATTGCTGATGCTTGAGAATCCGGAACCGATTGCAAGAGAAGACCTTATGCAAAGCAGAAGTGATGTGTTTGAATATTTCACGAACGAAATTTTTGAAGAATGTTCTGAAGAAGAAAAGAATCTGCTTTTGATATTGTCATTTGCCGAAAGTTTCAACAGTTATATTATAGAGAATGTGTTGGAAATAAACGGCGGATCTGAGATCCTGTCTTCCCTGTATGAAAGAAATCTTTTCATTGACAGGCAGGATTCCGAGTTCAGGTTTCATGAGCTGTTCCAGAAGTATCTCAGACGAATTGCAGATGAGAGTTTTCCCGCATCAAAGAAGAGACAGATATATGACAAGCTTGGAAAGCATTATCTTACTTTTGGGGAATGGCGGGAGGAGTATATAGGTGTGAATTATCTGATAGAGGCAATGAACTATACCGAACTCAAAAAGTGGATAAAGTTCAATGCTTCAGACAAACTCTTGTTGATCCATTCAAGCGGACTCTATCAAAAAATTGAGAACATAGATGTTAAAGATTTTAGGGATTCGCTTGAGAATATACTTCTGAGAGTCAACACGGTCATTTACAAGGACAAGGAAATCGATAAGGCGCTGGATTATCTTGAGGGTGTTATAAGAACAAAGTTTTCCCTTTCTATGGAAGAGGACATTCTATTACCGGTCAGCAAAATCGCCAAGGAAGACTTGAATTACTATGTTGAGTTATTAATGCTCATCTGCAATTGCAATTTTCTAAAAGAAGGGATTTCGTCCAGCAACATAAAGATCTCCGAACATCTGCTAAAGTTTGAACTGAGAATTGAACAGGAGATACAATTCATCGTATCGCTTGTCAAATCATATATCACTTCCGGGGAGAATTCAAAAAGCCAAAAGCATATTAACCGACTGAAGGAAATCTTCAGCAAGATCCAGACAGGGGAAATAGATCTTAGCAAGGAAACAGATGAAAATACTTTTGTGGAAAGCATATTTTCCATGCTCATTTTCTTTGACTATGGTGATTTCAAATGGGGAAACAATGTAGTAAGATTCATTATGAACAACTTCGACAGAAAGAGCTTTGACATTTCAAATTACAGTCAGGCATGCTTTGCCCTGTTCGCAAGTTATAATGTAAGAGATTTCGAAAAGTTCTACGCTATGCTTGAGCAAAAGCATAAGGAGAAGAGGAAGACAATGTTTTCCGCTTACAAGAATCAGTATGAATTTCAAACCATATTGAGAAAGTTCCTGCACTTTGAGTTCGAAGAAACCATAAGGGAGCTGGAAAGCATGAAAAAGAATACCTTTCTGAAAAACTACATCTACTTCATCGATTCACTTATTCTGTATTCATATTGCCTGCTCAATCATCCAAGGGCAGTTATCAGACTCCTTGACAGCGGCAAGTACAAAGTCTCAAGGACAAGAGAAATCATTTTGCGGCTTGAAGCAAATCTTCTGCTTGGAGAATTTCAGGAATTCAAGTTACTGCTAAAGTCGGTTGACGAAATTGGCAGAGATAATTTTACTATGTTCAATCAAGCGGTGATCTGTTTTTATGAGTGCAGCTACTTTTCGTTATCAGATAATCCTAAGGGATTCAGGGAGAAGTATCCAATATTCCTGAAACTGTGTGAGGAATATGAGCTGGACAAATACATTGAGTTCAGGGCAATCTCCAACAAACTCAGAATTGTATTCGACTACGCTGCAGAATCAGGTCTGAACAATAGCTACATAAACGGTTTGTCAGGAATCAAGAAATCTCTGCCTGCGAAAGATGACAAGATGAAATTGACGATAGATGTCAGATTTCTTGACCATAACAAGATCTATGTTAATGAAAAAGAACTGACAGACAATCTTTGGCTGCGTCCCAAATCGAAGACAATTTTTCTGTATTGCATTTATAAGGCGGCAATCAATGAAGATATTACAAAGGAGATGATCATTGATGATATTCTTTACAAGGCGAAGGATGTCAATTATGATGCAATTGTTGATGTTGAAATCAATAAGATAAGAAAGACTCTGCAGAAATTTGTTTCAGAGATATTATCAGATGAAATTGGCAAAGAGTTCATGATATTGAAGGATAAGAAATATATGATATGTTCAAAGAATATTGAACTGGAGATCATTTCGGATACTGATGAATTCAGAAGGCTTGCTCGTGGCAACACAGACGAAAAGCTCAAGGCAGTTGAAATGTACAGGACAGATTTCGTCAAAAATTCATACAGAAACTGGGCGGAAGATGTGAGAGAGAATCTTAAGTTCATTTACTCGGATACAATTCATAAGCTCATTACTCATTTTGAGAATTCAGGTAATAGCGAAAGAGTAATAATGCTTTTGGAGAGATTGCTTGAACTTGATTTTACGGATGAAGAGATCATGATGAAGCTGTTGTCGCTTTACAACAAGGAGAAGGATTTCAGAAAATTCAAATTTGCTTACGGATTATACGAAAAGAGACTAAAGAAGGAATTCAATGTTCAGCCTTCAGGTGAGTTGAAGGATTTTTTCAATGAAGTAACATCGCAGGTGTGATTTAGCTGTTGTCAGACTTGCCTGACTTCCTATTGTAATATTCTTTGCATAAAGAAAGATCTTCCGCCAGTTCGAGAGATCTTGCAAGACTTTCATGATCCATTTTCAGATAATTGCTTTTGACTTCCCTTCCCATTGAATTTGAAGAATCTTCGAGGTATTCATCTAACGCATTGAGCATTTTCTGAACATTGATATTGAACTCCTTAAATATCTTTTCCAGATATTTGTCTTCTGTATAACTTCCAGAAGAGACGATCTTCTTAAGTCCGGTAACATACTTTGCAGTGAACATAAGCTCGTCTAGCTTTTCGTCAGATCCTTTCTGTTTTGCAAGCTCAAGCAGAAATACAATATGGGCAGGGTAATGGAACTTCCTGCCCATGAATTTCTGAATTTCCGTTGCTAATTCGTTCGGCTCCTGAGTGTTAGTATTCATTGTTTATTTAACTGCTTCCTTGCTCATTCTTCCGTGACAGTTTTTATATTTCTTTCCGCTTCCGCAGAAACAAGGATCATTTCTTCCGATCTTTTCGCCAACCTTGACCGGCTCGTGCTTAACGTTAGGATCCTGACCGGGCTGATCGCCTTGTCCTCCAATATAACCCATTCCTTCTGAAGACTGATGGAATGTCCTTAATCTGGATTGATTTGTTTGAGCAGGAGTCCTGACATTCTTTGCTTCTTCAGGCGTCTGAGTTGTGAACTTATATATGAAGTTTACTACTGATGTATTCAGCGATTCAAGCATTTCAACAAACAGCTTGAAACCATCGCTCTTATATTCAATCAACGGATCCTTTTGTCCGTAGGCCCTGAAGTTGATTCCTTCCTTAAGATCATCCATTTCGCGAAGATGCTCTTTCCATTTCTCATCAATTATGCTCAACATTGCAAAACGTTCTATCTGACCCATCAGCTCCGGTCCGTAACGGTCTTCCTTCCTGTTGTAAAAATCACGTGCTTCCTTCACAACCAGTTCTGTCAGTCCGGTTTCACCAAGTTTCTGAAACTCGTCCGGAGTTATTGATAATCGAACCAGGAAAGTTCTCTGAACTTCATCAATCAAAGCATCTATGTCGCCTGCCTCATAATTCTTCTTTACTATTTCAGCAGCCGACTTGTCAACCATTTCAAGAATGTCATCTTTGAGACGCTCTCCCATCAATGCCTGACGCCTCTTGGAGTATATGATCTCTCTTTGCTGATTCATCACATTGTCATATTCCAGCAATCTCTTTCTAATTGCATAGTTGTTCTCTTCAACTTTTTTCTGTGCGCGCTCAACGGAGCTTGTGATCATTTTATGCTCAATCGCTTCGCCTTCTTCTATTCCAAGACGCTGCATAACATTTGCAATACGTTCGCTGCCGAAGAGTCTCATCAGATCGTCTTCAAGTGAGAGGTAAAACTTGGAAGATCCGGGATCTCCCTGCCTGCCTGCTCTTCCTCTGAGCTGCCTGTCAATTCTTCTTGATTCATGCCTCTCAGTTCCAACAATATGCAATCCGCCGGCTTCTGCAACACCAGGGCCAAGTTTGATGTCTGTTCCCCGGCCGGCCATATTGGTTGCTATTGTAACGGCTCCCGGCAATCCGGCGTTTTCAACTATCTGAGCTTCCCGCTGATGTTGTTTTGCATTCAGCACTTCATGATGGATGTTCTTCCTCTTGAGGAGACGTGAAATAGTTTCGGAAACCTCAACACTTGTCGTTCCCACAAGCACCGGACGTCTTTTTTCTTTCATCGCAACTATCTCATCTATAACGGCATTATATTTCTCACGTTTTGTTTTGTAGATGAAATCATTCATATCGTCACGGATACAGTCTTTGTTTGTTGGTATTACCGTGACGTCAAGTTTGTAGATGTCAAAAAACTCCGATGCCTCTGTCTCAGCCGTTCCGGTCATTCCGGCAAGCTTCTTGTACAATCTGAAATAATTCTGAAGGGTAATGGTGGCAAGTGTCTGTGTGTCCTTCTCAACATGCACGCCTTCCTTAGCTTCAATTGCCTGGTGAAGTCCTTCGGAATATCTTCTGCCTGAGAGAATTCTACCCGTGAATTCATCAACAATCATGACCTTGCCGTCTTGAACCACATATTCTACATCTTTCTCATACAAACCATACGCTTTCAAAAGCTGTTGAACAGTATGCAAACGATCGCTTCTTTCAGAATATAACTTTGTTATCTCATCTTTCTTCAGTTCTTTTTCTTCTACGGAAATGCTTGCATCATTGTCAAGATTGGCAAACTCAGTTCCAAGATCCGGCAATGTAAAGAAGTCTCTTTCTACTGCGCTTGGAGCCAGATACTCTCTGCCTTTTTCTGTCAGATCAGTTACATGAGATTTTTCATCTATCACGAAATAGAGCTCATCATCTACGATATGAAGATTTTTTGCATTATCCCTGAGATACTCCGCTTCACTTGAAAGCAAAAGCTTCTTGTTGGAAGGCTCGCTCAGAATTTTCTGAAGTCTCTTATGTTTTGGCAATGCCCTGCTAGCCCTGTAAATTGCTAGCCCTGCTTTAGAAAGATCTTCTTTGGAGGGTTCCTCCTGTTCAAGAATTCTTTCTGCCTCTGCGGTCAGCGAATTGACCAGAGTTCTTTGAGCCTCAACAAGTCTCTTCACACGGACATTAAGCTCGTCAAATTTGTGTGTGGGAGCTTCAACCGGTCCGGAAATAATGAGTGGAGTTCTTGCTTCATCAATCAATACAGAATCAACTTCGTCAACAATTGCATAGAAATGCTCACGCTGTACAAGAAAATTCTTGTCAACAACCATATTGTCACGGAGATAATCAAAACCAAATTCATTATTTGTTCCGTATGTAATATCGCTGTTGTACATTTCCCGCCTCTTATTGGAATCCATGTCGTTTAGAATCACGCCGACAGTTAGTCCCAGGAATTTGAAGATCTCACCCATCCATTCGCTGTCACGCTTCGCCAGATAATCATTTACGGTAATAAGATGAACTCCTCTTCCTGCAAGAGCATTCAGATACATTGGAAGAGTAGCGACAAGAGTCTTACCTTCACCCGTTGCCATTTCAGAGATCTTTCCCTGATGCAATACAATTCCACCGATAAGTTGAACATCATACGGGATCATGTTCCAACGAATCTTATTGCCAGCCGCTTCCCATTCTTTGCCGACAAGTCTCTTGCATGCCTGCTTTACTACAGCAAAGGCCTCGACAAGAAGATCATCCAGAACAGCGCATGTGATCTCATAATTCTCTTTTTCCAGTTTCTCTATTTCGTCGTAGATCTCAAGTTTTTCTTTATGGTCAACATCCTGAGTAAGTCTTTCCTGAAGTTCAGCAATCCTGTTTGAAGTTTCAGAAGTTTCTGATTTTATTCTCTCACGGAATTCGTCTGTCTTGCCACGGAGTTGTTCGTCGGTCAGACTCTCATATTCTTCATATTTTGCATTGATCTCATCAACAAGCGGACTGATGGAACCAATGTCTTTTTCATGTTTCGATGGGAACAGTTTCTTAAGAAAACTAAGCATTTATTTACTTTAGCAGTTAAATTTTTGGTGTTTAATTTACAATTTAAGCGAACCAAAAGAAAAACAAAAAGCCGTCTGAGTTGCAGTTTCTTCTAAAGTTCAGCCTGCTTATGTCAATTCTGGAAATTCTAAGCGCTATTTCTTTGTGAAATGGATGAATTTGATTCCGGGAGCTTCAACTCCGGAATCTTGCCTTTTGATGTACGTGTAAACTTTGACGGATGTTTTCATTTGTGAACAGTCATCTATGCCGACAATTCAGAAATTGTTGATAAATGTTGGATGCTGCATTACGTGAAGAGGGTGGAGAAAAAGGTAATGTGAAGTCAAGCCATACTTAAATTCAAATATCAGAGTATTGTAATAATGAGCAAAATGAAAGCCGGCTTCAATTGAGGTGAGATTCTGTTACACTAAACAAGGAGATAACCGGAAATCCCCCAATTTGAGACGAAAGTACTACCAGTATGGAGTACCGGTCCTCAGAAGGAACGAATGCAGAACGATACCAGCAGTGCCGGCCTTCAAAAATGCTCATCGTATTTGAAGCTTTTGATGTGATTTGTAACTTATGTAATACAGATATATCTGCAAAAGAAATATTTGCCGAAAAGTCGCTTGGCAATACAACCGATTTTAAATGATTCATCAGGGTTGATTTGCATACATATTTTCTGCTACTTGACTCAATCATTCATAATCGAAAAACGAAAATTCTGGCATTTCCCTTTGCCAATATTTTCTTACTCGGGAAAAACATCCACAACAACGTTACCTTCGTAAACAAATATCCACCAATTGTTATCAATGAAGAAGTAAAAAAAGATCGAGAACGCAATCCCGAAAAATATGCTCTTTGTAAATGAAGTTTTGAGAAAAGATGATCGCAGAAGATCTGAAAAGCTAATTGTAATGCCGAGAAGAAATGCTAATGGTAAAGTACTCATAATTTGTAATTAATTGTTTGATTGAATATTCTATTTGAAGCTATGAAGCAGTTCTTAATCGTTCTTTAGTTCTATATACAATTGCCTGAATCCGGAAATTGTTTTACGAATTAATAAAGATACAGTCCGGAAGCTATCAAACTTATGAAGCGATATAGACTAAGGTGAAACTTTAGTAGCAACTCAGATTGCCGGAGCAAATAATTTGTTGATATAAAAATCTAAGTCTCCGGCACCTCTGAGCAACTGGTGCTTTAATCTTAAATGGTCTTTCAATGTAAAGTTCTTCCTAATTGTGAAACGGTGCATTTATGACTTATAAAAGTATTGATTCAAGGCAATAATTCAAAAGAAAAATTATCAAAAAAGTCGCTCAGCTTTTTGGAAGAATTCCTCTGAGATATCATTACTTGCTTGAATAAACCTGCTCTGGTTAATAGCTTTGCTGGAAATTTAAAACAACTAGTCGCTTAAATTAATTATGAATTACAAGGCCATAGACATACTCAAAACTCTAAGTAAAGACGAGCTTGAAAACTGCAGACTGTTTATGCATTCTAAGTATCTTAACAGGAGCTTGAAGGTAGCAAAGCTTTATGACTCTCTTATTTCATTTCATCCTGATTTTGATTGCTCAAAGCTGACCGAGGAAAATCTTTGCAAAGAAGTAAGTCCTCACTTGAAGTACAACAGGTCTTCGATGAAGAACTTGTTTGCAGACCTTGCAGAGGCGCTGGAAAAATACTTTATACTGGAAGAGCTTTCCGGCAGGAAATATGAGTATAATGATCTGTTAAGGGAAGCATTCTTCAATAGAAAACTGTGGAAGTATTTGATCAGAAACATCAAGAATTCAGAAAGGGATCTGAATAGCAGCAATGAACTTGGAACTGATTATTTCATTCATAATTACAAAGTTAGCACAGACAAACTTAATTATCTGAGCACAAATAAGCCAAAATCAGGTGAAGGCTATTTCAAAGAATTCAATGAAATTTCTGACGAAAGGGCAAAGTATATAGCGGGATTCTTTGCGAAGGAGATGATAAGGCAATATGAAAATCTTCAGGCAAATAACCGGGCATTGAGGGAAGATCACAATGACGGGTTCATCAAGCATCTTTTTGAGACAGTTGATTTTGAAAAACTGACCGTGTTCCTGCAGAATAAGTCTAACGGTAAACTGTATTCCAAATTGTTTGGGATTTACAATGCCATGTTCTTGTGTTACTCGGATATTGAAAATGCAGAGAATTACTACCGTTACAAGAAACTAGTAATGGCTAACATTAAATCATTGAGCGAAGATGAAGTGAGATTCCATCTGATAAGATTTGTAAGCTATTGCATGATGAAGATCGAAACAACAGATCAGAATGACATTTTTGACAAGGAATTGTTCAATGTTTACAGCTTTATTTTGAAGAATAAGTATTACAAGTTCCGATTTGCACAGTACATGCCTGTAGAATTTTATCGAACAATAATTCTCCAGTCTCTCAAACTCAAGAAATTTGACTTTGCTCTGAACATAATCAACGGGTACAAAAAAGAGCTCCATCCCGAAAGAAGAGAGAATATGCATCTCTATGCATGTGCGCTCTACAGTTTCCACAGCGGAAATTTTGAACAGGCACTTGGTCATTGTCAAAGAGTAAAGCTAAATCACTTTGCGCTGAAATCTGATCTGAAGATCTTAATGCTTATGATCTGCTATGAACTCGGGCTTGAATCCGGTGCACGATCTATCATAGATTCATTCAGGCATTTTGTATCTAAGAATGAAATACTTTCACAGGCAGAAAGAAGAAAACACAAGGCATTCATTGATGTCATAGCAAAATTGTTTCTCCTTAAGCAAACGGGAAACTTGGCGTACGGTTATGAGCTGAAGAAACTCCTTGAAAGTGATCTGCCGAACAAGAAGTGGGTTGAAGAGAAACTGCTTGATTTAAAAGTGATAAAGAATAAAGCCGAGAAGAAGTAATACAGTCAAATTGCTTGGCAACTCTTTTTTTATAAAATTCTTAAACACATTGAAATGAAGATCTTGCTCAGACTGAGTTTCCTATTGTTGTTGATTCAATCTGTTTCATATCCTCAATCACCAAACCCTGCGCTTGTTGGCTATTGGCAAAACTGGAACGACTTTCAATGCCCTTACATTCCATTGACTCAGATTGATACAAGTTACAATATCATACCTGTTGCATTTGCAATTCCTGCATCGGGAACAACATACAACATGACCTTTGTACCTGACGGTATCTCGCAGATTGATTTTAAGAAGCAGATCGATACCATGCACATGAGAGGGAAGAAAGTGATCATATCAATCGGCGGGGCAAATGATCCCGTATCATTGCCCGATACTAACAAGCGGAATATTTTCGTAACCTCTATGATGACAATAATCGATTATTACGGGTTTGACGGAATTGACATAGATCTCGAAGGAAGTTCACTCTCATTAACGGGTGGAACAATTGCTAATCCGGTTGATGCAAAGATAATAAATCTGATCTATGCAATAAGAAAGATAATGGAAAATTACAGATTACAGTTTGGCAAGAAGATGATCCTTACCATGGCGCCTGAGACTGCCTATGTTCAGGGCGGTATGTCTGCTTATGCAGGCATCTGGGGAGCCTATCTTCCCGTCATTCATGCCTTGAGAGATTCAATCGAAATACTGCATGTTCAGCTTTATAATTCCGGAAGCATGTACGGAATTGATGGTAACATCTATTATCAGGGAACAGTTGATTTCATTCTTTCTCAGACCGAAGCTGTCATTCACGGATTTAATACTGCGGGTGGATATTTTACCGGACTAAGGCAAGATCAGATCGCAGTCGGACTTCCTGCCTGTTCGAATGCCGCCGGTGGAGGTTACATCGTTCCTGATTCAGTAAAGGCAGCAATTCAATATCTTCGCGGGCTTGGTCCAAAGCCCGCACGCTATACAAAGGTCGGAACTTATACAGGACTTCGCGGAATGATGGACTGGTCTGTCAATTGGGATGCTGTTGCAACTTGCGGAGCAAGATATGAATACGCAAATAATTTCAATGCCATTTTCAGACCATCTCAAACTCTCAATCTGACATGCTACATTGAAGGATTTTATGATAATGTATCAAATTCTATGAGAGGCGATACGCTGAAAGTTTATTTAAGGGATACACTATCTCCATATGTAATAGTTGATTCCTCAAAGGCAAGACTGAGCTCAAACGGCTCTGCATCTTTTAAATTTACAAAAGCACAAAACAGCAGAAAGTATTATTTGAATGTAAGGCACAGAAATTCAATTGAAACATGGTGCAAATCATCAGGTGTCATGTTTAACTCGTCTTCAGCAAGCTATGATTTTTCGACAGCAATAGTTCAGGCATTTGGAAATAACATGAAACAGGTTGATTCTTCACCCGTCAGATTTGCCATCTTCAGCGGAGATGTAAATCAGGATGGAGTAGTTGATGCTGCAGACCTGAGTCTCATAGATAACTCATCCTTCAACTTTGTGACCGGATACGTTTCTCCGGATGTCAACGGTGATGAGATTGTTGATGCAACGGATGCTTCAATAGGGGACAACAATGCTTTCAACTTCGTTGCAAAGATTGTCCCCTGAGCTTGAACTGCATCTTCATTTGATCTTCACACACTTGAGAGCATTCTGCGGAAGATCTTCTGCGGATCTGCATTTATTCCATGTCTCCGGAATGATTTGCACAGCGAAACAACATCCCTTAGCAGAAGATCCTTGTATGATGGATTGTTCTCGATTTCAATTACCTGAGGAAAATCAATTACAATCACTTTTTCTTCATGCCACAGCAAGTTAAATGCGGAGTAGTCTCCGTGAATCTTTTTCATTGATACGATCTCTTTGAGGATAGAAAGAGATTGACGGAAGGCTTCTTCTGCATCAGGCTTTTCAAGACCAACATCCGAAAGTCTCGGAGCAGGTTCGCCATCTTCCGAACCAATGAACTCCATTACAATGGTAAGTCCGGACAAAGCAATGGGCTCCGGGACGGAAATTCCCGCAGAGTGCAATTTTCTCATCTGTCTGAATTCTTCCGATACCCAAAGCAGCTGGTGTGCGTTAAGTCCTGTTTCCGAGCCCTGATCAATAGCTTTCTTTATTCTGGCTCTTCCAACATATCGTCCTTCTCTGTACATCACATCGTTCCTGAAGGAGCGGACTCTGATATCAGTGTAGATCTTCACTGCACGGAATTCATCCTTGCATTTGCCGAGATAGACTGATGCTTCCTTACCTGTTTTGATAATGCTTACAAGTTCTTCTATGATCCCGTCACCGTTGAGTGAACAGAGATCAGAAGAAGTGAATGGTGCTTCATTGTTCTCTTCAGAAACAAGATCATTAATATCTTTTTTCCCGGAGAGATTCCTCTTGCGAGATTTGAATTTCTGGTAACTGTTTTTGTCTATGAAATTATCTTCTTCGGAAAGCTCATAGACATCTTTCAATGCAATCTTCAATTTTTTTTGATTTGATTTTTGAAATGGAACATAAAAAAACTGCGGAGCTTTTTCAGGCATCCGCAGTCTCAAAAATCTGCTGTATATGTGAAGTATTGCTTTATGTCAGTCCATGATTGAAAGTCCGGATGCCTGTAGTTACAATGATATGTTGGTTTAATGCTTTTCTCATAATGACATCCTCCTTTCTTTTGGAGTTTTGTTGATGCAAAATAGTATTGCTGATTCTTATATGCAAGGGGTAACTCGGCAAGCTCACATTTTTTCAATTCTCTCGGAATGTTCAAATACTTGAATAGCATTTGAATACGATTCACAATACTTTTAAAAATCAATTTAAGCTTGTCCGGAAACAATTCAGGGTAAGATGTTTTCCTGGTCTTACCACAGCCAAAAATAATCAGCGACATGAAACCACAATTCAAAATACTATCAGTTGACGGAGGAGGAATTCGGGGAATTTTGCCATGCACAATTCTTTCATTCATTGAAGGGCAGCTTGGATATCCTTTGTCACAGGTATTTGATCTGATAGCCGGTACATCTACGGGCGGAATAATAACGATGGGTCTTGCCGCACCAGATGACGAAGGCGCTGCCAGGTACACTCCATCAGATCTGAGGAAACTCTACCTTAAGAACGGCTCAAAGATATTCGGCGAAAGGCAGGATGACCTGATCAGCAGGATCGGTTCAATTTCGAAGATCACAGATATGATCTTGCAGAAGCCTTATGATGAAAAGGATTTTGAGAAACTTCTGAAGGACTACTTTGGAGAACTGCGCCTCTCTAAGGGACTCACGAGCACACTTGTTACTTCTTACGAGATTCAAAAAGGCAAACCATTTTATTTTTCATCAAGACTTGCAATGAACAATAGTAAGGAAGACTTTCTGATGAGTGAAGTCTGCCGCTCCACCTCAGCCGCTCCTGTTTACTTTGAACCATCTGTTGTTAAGTTTGAAAAAGATGAAGAACTCGCTCTTGTTGACGGCGGCGTGTTTGCAAACAATCCCTCGGTTCTTGCTTACAGCGAGGCAAAGGAGCTTTGGAAAATCCGAACCGGCAAGGCATTTGAACCGGTAGTAAGGCCTGATGATGAAGATCTTCCCTTCTTTCTGCTTTCTATTGGAACCGGATATTCTCTAAAATCAATACCGTTGAAAGAAGCCAAGGACTGGCGGGCTTTGAACTGGGGAAGGTTTCTTACAGATATTTTTATGAGGAGCGTTTCCGAAAGCACAGATTTCACGATGGCTCATTTACTTCCTGATTACACAAACGGCGATAAGCGTTACAAACGACTGAACCTGATGATACCCGAAGAGAATTCTAAGATGGATGATGTGAGCGATGAAAATTTGATTGCACTTTGCGAAATCGCTGAGAAGTATGTGAAGCGAAACGAGAAAGAGCTGCTCCGAATTTGCGAAATGCTCAGCTGAGTCATGAAGGTACCTTTCAATCCGAAGAAATCTCTTGCGCTTGTAACAGGTGCGGGTGCAAGGTTTGAAGCAGAAAAGCTGATGGAACAGACAATTGATGATGCTAGGATTGTCTCAGAGCAGCTTCGCGGTTTGTGTAAAATACCTCAAGACAGGATCATTACACTTTGCGGCAAAGATGCTTCTTCGAATGCAATTGAAGCTGAGCTTGACAGAATTGCCTTGCTTACACTTCCTGATCCGCTTGAGATGTTCTTCTTTTATTTCTCCGGGCATGGAGCTGTTTACAAAGGAAGCTACTGCCTGGTGTGCAATAATAATGACGGCAAGAGACTTGACAACGGCTCAATATTTTCTGAAACTCTGATGAAGAAACTTCAGGCCGTAAATGCTCTTAAAATGCTGGTCCTTCTTGATTGCTGTCATGCAGAAGGGATGACGGCATCTTCTGAAACTCCGGTGGCTGAAGATACTCTTGTGATTGAAAAACCCAACAGGTTGGTACTTTCTGCTTCGCACTTTGATCAGGTCTCATTCCTTAGCAGGCCGGTAAGCGTATTTACTTACGCGCTGCTTGAAGGGTTGAGTGGCAAGTATCTCCTGGGAAGTGACAGATACGTAACAGTTTTCGACCTTGCGCTTTATGTAAGAGAGAGAGTCGCGGCTCTGAGCAAGCAAAAGCAGAAGCCACAGCTCAACGTATTACAGAACAACATTACTTCCAATTTCGCCTTAGCCTATTGTCCGGATAGCATGCAGCGTACACCTGTCTTTGAGTCTGCTTTCTCATTGGTGACAATTGACGGAAAAAGCATTGACACAGGTGAACCTGCAGAACGTGATGTGGAATTTGCTGAAGGGTTAGACTGGATAAGGAACAATACGATAACCGGTGATGAAGAAAATCTGATCATCAAGATCAAGGGAAGCATCAGGTCTCTGAGCTACAATTTGCTCAATGCTGAAAATCTGGTTTCGAAGATGGATGAAGCTGAAGAACTCCGAAAAGACATTCTTCGAGAGAGCGACCCAAACAGAAAGAAACAAAAGTCACTGAGACTCGGGAGGATCTCAAAGGAAATTAATTCCCGGAAGGAATACATTCTCTCGCTTGCAACAACCTTCAGCAAGATTGAGCTTAATACAGAGAGACTGAGAAATGCTTATGAAGAGTTTTTAAAGGGAAATGCGGATGTTGTTGACAAGATACTTGATCTTGAATCGCTTGAAGGCGAACAGAGAGAGATACTTCGCAGTGCCGAAGAGATAGATGAGCAGAAGAAGCTGTCGGACGAAAGGCGCATTCTAAACTCAAATGAATTTCTACTCAAAGCATCCAATACACTTCTGCTTGATGGCGATGCAGAAAAGTACAAGACTGCCGAAGCGCTTTTCTTGAAGTCAATAGAGACCTACAGAAATACCGTCAATCTCTTCGCCTATGGAACTTTCCTCATAAGTCAAAACAAGTTCAAAGAAGCCGCAGCAATGTTTGGAGAATGTATAAATTCATATTCCAATGCACCGGGTGACAGGAAAAAATACAGAGGTGATGTCGCATCCGCCTACCAAAACATGGCATATTGCCTGGAGCAACTTAATGAGTTTGAACTTGCTGAAGATTGTTATCAGAATTCTCTCAGTATTTATGAAGACATGAGGAAGGAGGGAGAAAATGTTGAGATGGAACTCTCAGCTGCGTATAACAACATTGCAAATTTAAAAATGTCAGGACCGGACTTTGCAGAGTCGGAGCAGTACTTGCTCAAATCTCTTGAGATCAAGAAAAAGCTCTCTGAATCGGGTTCGCCGGAAAGCATGCTTTCTCTGGCATTTGGATTTATGGGGCTTGGAAAATATCTGGCAGAGAAAGGGGATTATGTGAACTCATATAATATCAATGGGTCTGCACTTACCATACTCGACGGACTGAGGAGCGAGTTTCCCGGAAAGTATGATGCTGAATATGCAAGGACCGTCAACAACATTGCACAGATGTTAACTAACATGAAACAGATAGAAGTTGCAAGAGAAGCATTTGAAGATTGTCTTGCCTTACGCAGAAATTTATTCCGCAATAATCCTGCAGGGTTCACTGCCGATCTCTCAAGCACTCTGAACGGGTTCGGTTTGATGGAATACAAACAGAGGAATTTCAGCAAGGCCGAGACTCTTTTGGCAGAGGCGCTTGAACTGAGAAGAGAACTTGCCCGCGATTTCCCGGACAGTTTTGAAGACGAGTTCGCAGAGTCACTAGAGAATTACGGAATGCTTGTTCTCAACACAAAGGGTGCTTCATCTGCAGAACCATTTATAAGTGAGTCAATTCAAATTATTGAAAAGCTCAAAGCCAAAATGCCCCGGATATTCTTGCTGCGTGATGCCCGGTTAAAATACCACCGGGCTTTGGTTCACTATGTTGCAGGAGAGATAGAAGAAGCTGCTTCTTTGAGTAAAGTGGCTCTCGGTATTGCAGATGGACTTGAGAGTTCAGGGAGTGCACGGCATCTTGCCAAAAGCATAAGAAAATTCCTCTTTGAGATTGGAAGAAATGAGGAACATGAAAATTGATAGTTATAAATCCATAAAACTTTTGAACTTTCTTAAATGAAGAAACTCTATCAATATTTAGGATTCTTTCTAAGCTGGTCAGGCGTTTTACTTCAGTATTACATTGCAATGTCAGTTGCAGATTCAAGATTTGCAGAGACCATCAGATTCTTAAGCTTCATGACAATATGGACGAACATAATTGTTGCAATGTTTTATACGAGTCAGCTAATAACTCCTGATAAATGGCTCGGAAGATTTTTCTCAAAAGCATCTGTACAGGCTGCGTTGTTGGTTTACATCATCATTGTCGGAATTGTTTATCATCTCTTCTTGGCAAAGCAGTGGAATCCGCAAGGACTCGAATACATAGCAGATCAATGTCTTCATACAGCTGTGCCTTTGATTTATCTGATATACTGGATATTTTTTGCAGACAAAGTGAAGCTAAAGCTGACTTGCGCTTTTCAATGGCTTGCCTATCCTCTTATTTATATCATCTATTCATTGATAAGAGGAGCAATAATCGGAAAGTATCCATACTATTTCATAGATATGACAAAGCTTGGCTATGCAACCGGCTTTAGAAACATTGGGTTGCTTGCTGCTGCATATGTTTTGCTCGGATTGATCATAGTTCTGTTGAATAACTTGTTTAAAAGAGAAATTGACTCAACAGGAAAGCAAATCATGGATTAGATTAATTACTTGAGAGTGAGATTGATGAATAGATCATATATAAATAATCAAATCAAAAAATTAAAGCATGCAAAGAAACCGGCTGGAAGCATTCAGTGACGGAGTGTTGGCCATCATCATTACCATTATGGTTCTGGAAATCAAAGTACCGCATGGTGAGCAATGGAACGATCTTGCTGTCCTCTTGCCAAAGTTTGTAAGCTATGTTTTAAGCTTCCTGTACATTGGAATTTATTGGGGCAATCACCACAATCTTCTTCATACTGCAAGCAAGGTCAACTCAAAGGTAATGCTTTCAAATCTCAATTTGCTTTTCTGGCTTTCATTGATTCCGTTTACAACGGGCTGGATGGGTGAAAACCATCTGGCTTCCAGACCCGTGGCATTGTACAGTATAAATCTTCTTATGGCCGGTGCTGCATATGCAATCTTACAAAAAGCTATCGAGAATGTTTGCAGCCCTGACGATAAACTTGGCAGTGCACTTAAGAAGCACAAATCCAAAGCCGTCATTTCACTCATAAGCTATGTGATCGCTGTGTTTCTTGCATTCATTGAGCCCTATGCTGCAATTGCAGTCATTTATGCTGTGGCAATAATTTGGCTGATTCCGGACAGATCAATCGAGAAAGCACTGTCTGAACTGAATGAATAAGTTCCATAAGTATAAAGCGAACATAATCTGAAGTAAGAAACAAAACTTGAAACAGTCTAAGGGGCTTTCGCAGAACAACCTGGTGCAAATTTTAAGAACACTTTCAAAAGAAGAAATGAAAGAGTTTGAGAAATTTGTAGCATCACCATACTTCAACAAAGGCAGAAATCATCTGCCGCTTCTCAAAGCATTATCGGAATATTCTCCTGATTATGACAGCGATAAATTTACAAAGGAGTCAATTTACGATAAGCTCTTCCCGGGGAAGGAATATAAAGAGAGTGTAATGAAGAGCATGCTGTCGCGGCTGAACGATATAGCCGAAGAGTTCATTCTTCAGATCTCTTTTGAGAAGAATATCCATTTCCTCAGAGAAAGGCTTTTCATAAGGGAGATAAGCGAAAGGGGATTAAAGCAAAGAGCCGAGAGTGCTATCGCAAATACAGAAGAAACATTTACGGGAAAACAAACCGGAGTGCTTGACAATCTTTCTTACAAAGATTTTATTGATGAAGTTGTGAATCATCACTACAATTTCAGCGAGCGATCTGATGTTGGTGAGAAGATATTTCAATACAGGATGTATATTGTTTATGCATTTCTTACAGAGTTTCTCATAACAGAAGGCTCAATATATTCCCAAAAGAATTTCTGGCCGAAGAATCTGAAGGTGAATGATATCAACGAAATTGCAGGTCTAATTGATATTGACAAAATATTGAAATGGGTAAGGAGAAAAGATCCCCATAAGTATGAAGACCTGGAATTGTTTAATCTTGTACGGCTCGCGATTCAGAATCCGTCAAATGATGAGTATTATTTCAAAGCGAAGAAGTTGTTCTTTGAAAACATGAAAAAGTATGATGTTGATTTCAAGAAATTCATGATGAACTGCCTTTCTGTGCTATGCACGGCTAAGACTACTGAAGGGAAGTCAGAGTTCCAACTGGAAGCTCATAACTTACGGAAGAAAATCTACGATGAGAATCTCTTTCTATTTTCAAAGAGCAAGAGACTTCAGAGCAGTGAGTTCAGAACTGCATTCATAGAAGCCCTTGCCGTAAATCAGTTTGAATGGGCAAAAGAATTTGCTGAACAATATGCCGACAAAGTATTGCCTTCATTGAGGAAGGACATTGCATACTATGTAAAAGCAAATTTATCATATCACAAGCGTGACTATAACGAAGCTCTAAATTATGCAAACAGGATCAGGATCAATCAGATAACATATAAACTTGATATCAGGAATCTTGTATCTAAGGTGTACTATGAGACGGGCAGTATTGAACCATTATTTTCATACCTTGATGCATACTACAAATTCCTGGAAAATTCCAAATCACAGAACAAGACTCTTCTTGCTCGTCATTTCAACTACATAAAGTTTCTGAGACAACTTGTTAAAAGTAAAATGAATGATGCAGAATATTCAGAATTTATGTTCCTTAAGGATAGAATCAATAAGGAGAATGTTTCTTCGAAGAAATGGCTTTTGAAAAAAATTGAGCAGATTATTTCAGGCAGGCAATAGATGAAAATCATTTAGCCACTATCTCAGAATTCGATTCAGCTCATTGTCAGACAGGAGTTTGGGAGCGAGCGACAAAAGCAATTTGAATAATGATTGATGTGTTCGGATAGAAATAGCACTTAGAAGTGATTATTATTGTCTTATGTTTTCATTTCTCTACTTGGTTCATTCTAAAAATTCTCCAGCATCTTAACAACCATCTTGTATGAAATGCCATCACAAATCTTCTCAACGAATCTCAGATTCTCCATGTCTTCACCTGCAACACCATGCTGAAGCAATGCGGGTGTGAAATCAAGATCAAGGGCTCCTCGATAAGTTGACAATACGCAGTTCTCTGCACAGAAGCCGGTTATTATCAGAGTATCAACATTCTGCTGCTTCAGGATTTTTCCGCAATCGGTCTTGTTGAAGCTGTTGCCGTATTCTTTGTGAATTACAATTTCATTTTCTAATCTTTCCAGTGAGTCAATGATCTCAAACCCTTTAGTACCGGGAATGACTCCGTATTGCTTGTCCATATCCTGAATCCAAACAACAGGAAGATTTTTTTTCCGGAAATGAACGGCAACTGCATTTATGTACCATGAAGCGGTTGCCATTGATTCTGCTGCCTTGCCAACGCAAAATTCTTTTTGCATGTCAATTACAAGTAATGCCGGTTTCAAAGGTTTCCTTTCTTAATTAGTTAAGATTATTTCAACCAGATTCAATCAAGCAGGATCTAGTTTGTCGCAAAACTATTGAATTGCTCATTAACAATCTCCACCCAAATGCATATCCTTTCATGAGGCGTAAGGACGAAAGTGCTTACGCCACAAGAAGTTTGGGAGCAAGCAAACGAAACCCACCCCCTATGTCCCCCTCCAGGGAGGGGGATTTTCTTGTCTTACATGTGGCGTCAGGACGAAAGTCCTGACGCCACATGAAAAGTTCGTCATTCCCGCGTGCTCTTAGCGGGAAT